>Ga0306867_1000028_pt1 | contig 167346 bp, 167 predicted proteins | sample AntRauTorckE6831_FD_190432 | JGI IMG/M metagenome (GOLD analysis project Ga0306867, IMG submission 190432) | Saline lake microbial communities from Rauer Islands, Antarctica - Metagenome Torckler E6 #831 (v2) (version 2) | ecosystem: Environmental > Aquatic > Non-marine Saline and Alkaline >...
CGCTCGCATCAGCACCCGGAACCCCCGACCTGACGGTCGGCGGATGCTGCTGGAGTCACCCCGCTCGCATCAGCACCCGGAACCCCCGACCTGACGGTCGGCGGATGCTGCTGGAGTCACCCCGCTCCCATCAGCACCCGGAACCCCCGACCTGACGGTCGGCGGATGCTGCCGTAGTCACCTACTCGACGGTCCTGATGGCGTCGAGGAGCTCCCGACGGTAGCGTCCGGGTTCGAGGGAGATGCCGTCGACGCCATCGGTGAGGTAGGCGCCGCCGGCGAGGGAGACGTCGCCGCCGCGATGCCAGACGCCCAGCCAGCCCTCGCAGTCGGCCTCGGCACCGTTGACGGGGACGACGGCGTCGTACTGGCGGAGTGCGACCCGGGCGCCTCCAGGGGTGCGCGTTCGGTCGCGTCGGTCGCGAGCCACGCGCTCGAACCCGCGCTCGCGGAGGTCGTTCGCGAACTCGCGTTCGGCCGCGTCCCGGACCATCGGGAACACGGACGCGACGCCGACGCCGGGGGAGAGCGGCGGGTCGAACGCGAGGTGCGTCGCGAACGCGAACCGGACGGGCTGGTCGACGCTCCCGTCTGTCGCCTCGCGCACTGTCTCGCGGAGCGCAACGTCCTCGAACACGACGGTGTGGCCACGAACGCGGATCGTCGGGAGCGAGAACAGCACGCTCTCCTCGGCCTCGAGCTCGCGCCAGTCACCGGCGAGTGAAAGCGTCGGCCTCTCTGGCATGGCTCCTCGTACGGAACCGACCGTGAAAACGATGCGCGTCGGAACGCGGGGTGTTCGGCCTCGATTCGCTCACCGTTCAGTCGTCGACGCCGCCCCGGATGCGTCGTTCCGCGTCCGCGAGCGCCGCCTCCCGGTCGAACGTCTCGACTATCTCCTCGAGCTCCGCGTCCGTCGCGTCCACGAGGTCTCTGGCGTGACGCGTGACGTTCGGGATCGCCCGGATGACGTTGTCCACGATCGGGACCGTCGCCGTCTGCGGCGAGCGCGACATCGGATTCAGGTCGATCACGATCTCCGTCTTCCCCATCGCCGCCAGCGCCTCCGCGCGGTCGCCGTCCTCCAGAGGGACGACGACGACGTCCGCGTCGTAGATGCCGTCCGCGTCCACCTTCGCACGCTCGTGCTCGAGCCCAGGGATTAGCGCGTCCGCCGTCAGGCCCTTCACGTCCTCGGCACCGTGCTCGCGGAGATGGTCGGCGATCGCCCGCATGCGTTCCTCGGTGCGATTGAACAGGTTCACCTCCAGATCCGCGTCCACGACCGCAGCGAGTTCGACGAGTTCCCCGGGGCAGAGCGCGGCGACGTTCCCGTTCACCGAGAGCACCGGATGGTCCGCGAGCAGGAGGTGCGCGGCCGCCGCACGCTCGGCGGCGTCCGCACTCGTCGTCGTCTCCTCCCCCAGCAAGTAGTCGAACGCTTCCCCACGCCCCTGCGCGATGAGGCCCTGCTGACTCGTGATTCCGTCCTCGACGCCCGCCTCGATGCGGTGACGCGTCAACAGCGACTCGTAGCGCGGATGATCCTCGGGCACCTCGACGTCGGTCATACCACGCGGTCGTCGGTCAGTGCGTGAAAAAATACCGGAACCGCGTCGTCGGCGCGAGAGACCCGCCGAGTCAAACGCGTTTGCGTTCCGCGAAGTTCACCCAGCCGTCGGGTGCGGTCTGCTTCACGGTGTTCATCGCCTCGCGCGCCTCGACGCGCGTCTCGTAGACCTGCGTGCTCGTCGCCATCGCATCGCCGTTGTCGTCGACGAGCTTCCACCGCCAGCCGTCGTCCTCGGCGTGCAACTCGAACGCCGCGGAGTCGATCTCGAGGATGCTCGCCCCACCGATGAGTTCCCGGACGTCGTCGAGCGCGTCGCGGGCCGCGCGCTCGCTCGGGTACGTCGTCGCACCCTCCGTCACGACCGTCCGGCCGTCGTCGAGGAGCCGCCAGCGCCACGACGGCGCGTCGCCGTCGCCCTCCGGGAACACCTCGAAGCTCGCGACGCCGAAGTCGACCTCGCCAGCTTCCGGCGCCAGTCGTTGTACCGTCTCGACGTGATCGAGGACGTCCGAACTCGACCGTTTCGCGGCCGGACCCGTCGCGAGCGTCTGCCGGTCCGTGTCCAGGAGCGTCCACTGCCAGCCCGCGTCGTCCCGCGTCACCCATACCGAGGGTTCGCGCACGAACACGGGCGCGTCCCCGGCGTCGGACTGGAGCGACTCCACGACGTCGCGGACCGCCGATTCCGTGTCGTAGGACTGCTCGCCGTCCGCGAGCACGTCCCGGTCGCGGTCGAGGAGCCGGAACCGCCACTCGTCGGTCTCCTCGAGCTGGATCGCGAGTTCGCCGACGGTGAACACGTCAGCGATCGCCGCGTCGTCCCGCATGTCCGCGACGGACTGATGCAGGTCGTCGCGCGTCGAGTACGCGGCCGCGGACGCGGCGACCGTCTGGTTCTCGGGGAGCACGAACCGCCAGCGCCAGTCGTCGCCGTCCGTGTACGTCTGGAACGCCGGACTCTCCATCGTCCGCACGTCCACGTGGAGGTCGTCCGTCAGTTCGTTCATCGCCTGCCGCGCGGCACCGCGCGTGTCGTGCAGGTGTGGGTCCTCCGCGATGAGCTTCCCGGCCTCGTCGATGAGCCGCCAGCCCCAGCCGTCGTCGCCGTCGCGGAACAACTCGAACGCGGCGGTGTCGATCTCGATGATGTCCGCGTCCGGCGCCTTCTCCTTCAGCGTGAACATCGCGTCGGTCGCTTCGTCGCGGGACTCGTGCTCCGCGCCCGAGTCCGCCATCACGCCGCCGTCCTCGTCGATGAGTCGCCACCGCCACTCGCCGCTGTCGGCCTCGTACACCTGGAACGCGGCCTCCTCGAACTCGATGAGGTCCGCCTCCGCCGCCTGCGAGCGCACGCGCTCTATCGACTCGCGCGCGCCCTCGTCGGACTCGTGCGGTTCCGTGCTGTCCGCGACGACCGAGCGGTCCTGCGTGACGAGCCGCCAGTGCCACTCCTCGCCGCGCGGGTACGTCTCGTACGCCGCGCCGTCGACCTCGACGACGTCGGCGTCCTCGCACCCGGACTTGAGCGCTCGCGCGTGCCGTTCGGCCGTCGCACGAGCGTCGAGCGGTTCGTCGTGCCGAGCGATGACGTCGTCGGCGTCGTCGACGAGCCGCCACGCCCACTCGCCGGCGTCCTCGTACACCTCGTACGTCGGTTCGCCCGCGACCGTCGTCGACGCGGTCTCGAGGTCCTCGAGGACGCGCTCGGCGGCGGCCTCGGCGTCCCGCCGACCGCCGTACGCGTCCCGGGAGCTGACGAACTCGCGGTCGTTCGGGTCGACGATTCGCCACCGCCAGCCGTCCCCGGTCTCGTGGAGTTCGACACCGTAGGACTCGAGGACGATCGCGCGTGCGTCGGCGAGCAACTCGCCGGCGTGCTCGGCCTCCTCGACCGCACTGGAGCGGCTGTTCGCGGCCGCCGCGCCCGTGGCGAGCGTCCGTCGTTCGTCGTCCAGCAGCTCCCAGTGCCAGCCGTCGTCGTCCTGGACGTAGTTGTACGCCGCCCCCTCGATGTCGACGACCTCCGCGGTCGGTGCACGGTCCTTGAGGAAGCTGACGTTGTCCTCCGCGTCGTCCCGACCACCGAACTCGCTGTCGCTCTCCGCGACGACGCTCCCGTCGTCGCGCATCAGGAGCCACCGCCAGCCGTCCTCGGCGGTCTCGTACAGGCGGAACGCGGCGGTCGTGATCTCGAGCAGTCGTGCGTTCCCGATCTGTTCCTTGAGGCTCTCGATGGCGGATTCGGCGTCCGGGCGCGTCGTCGCACTTCCCGAGGCGGCTGCCATCGCCTCCTCGTGGACGACGTTCCACGTCCAGTCGCCTGCGTCGTTGCGGTGCACAGCGAACATCGCGTCCTCCATCGATTCACCGAGCATGATGTCCGGATGCTCGCTGATGCCTTCCTCCTCGACGAGCATCCCGCGCTGTCCCGTGAGCACGGGCACGAGCGCGGTGATGCCAGCCAGCATCGCGCACCCCAACGCGTACACTCCCATCACGATCGGGTTCCCCTGGTTGATCTCCCAGTTCCCCGGGTACGCGAGCACGAACCACGTCACCCCACCGAGCGCGACGGCGAGCCCCACGACGCTCACCTGGATCCCTCGTTCCCGCACCGGCAACAGCAGGACGATGCCGAACAGGCCGATCGCCAGTCCACCCGCGGCGATCGTGAAGGAGACCTCGCGGAGGAACAACTCCCGTCCAGCGGACTGCGCCGGCCCGAGGATGTAGATGATCACCCCCAGCATCCCCGACAGGTACCCGACGATGAACACCCAGTACCCGTAGACGTCTTTCGCCGAATCCGCTTCGCCGACGTACTGTTCGTAGAGCCGGAAGAGGTTGTTATTCAGTGCGTGTATCCCAGACATTGGCTAACACACGTGGCAAAACGGAAATCACCCGTAAGAAGATTCGGATAGTAATCAGCGCTGGTTATTCCACGAATCTGAGGGGTCGAATCTGGCGCACGACCGGCTAGTGCCCGAGATTCACCGGAACGTCGCACCGGCGGGGTACGTGCGCGTGACGACCGGGTCGTATCCGGCGTCGGTCAGGCCCGTTCCGAGTGCGAACACGGTGTCGCCGAGCATCGCCATCGCCGCCTCCCCATCGATCTCGTTCACGTCGAGGATGGCGGACCGGACGTCGTCGGTCAGGAGACCGGCCTCCCGCGCGAAGTGCCGCGACGCGTACATGAACGAGCGGAGCGTCGGTTCGCCAACGACCCGAGAGAGCGCCGTCTTCCCCGCTTCGTTCAACTGGTCGGTGTTCCCGGAGATGACGTCGTTCGTCGACAACCCCCCGAAGGAGACGTACTCGACGCGTGCCCGCCCTGGAATCGCGTCCAGCAGGTTGTCCTGGGGACCCCCGGGCTCCAGGCGAATCGGGACGCCACCTTTCGCCTGTGCGACGACGTCGCCCAGTCCGGTGCCGGACTGGACTTCCGCACCGTGCGCGATCGTCACGAGTTCGTTCTCGGAGAGCCGTCGGTCGAACGCGCGATTCGCCGCCAGCGCCGTCCCGAGCGCCATCGCGCCGGACACCCCGAACCCGGCCCCGAGTGGGAGTTCCGTCTCAGCCGTCACCCGGGCGTCCGCCTCGAGCGTGTCGAGCACGCGCTCTACGGCTTCGACGTCGATCGAGCTGTCGTCGAGGTAGACGTCGGTCTCCTCGGCGGCGGTCACGGACACCTCGACGCCCTTCGCGAGCGTCACGCCGGCGCCACGCGACCCCGCCTTCGTCGGGTCGTCGTCGGGATGCGTCGTGAAGAACCCCGTGACGTGCCCGGGGACGAACGCCGTCACATCGTCGGCCATACCATCGACCACTTCCTGCGAGGGTTAATCGCTTCCCTTCTCGACGGCGAGTTCGGACGCCCCATCGCGAGGTACGCGAGCAATCCCGCTGGCCCCGTGCAGAGCACTGCGACGCCCCACGTCGCCGCCCGTCGTCGACCGTCGGCCGCGGCCTCCCGCGCCACCCACGCGGCGACGGTCGCCCACGCCACCAGGACCACGACCGCCAACACGAACAGCACGCCAACGACTTGCATGCTTGCACGATACCTCTCTATTCATAAAAATATCAGTGAAATAAACTGCGCCGGGTAGGGAATGACGTTCAGACCGGTGTCGCTCCGCCACCGACCAAAAACGTTAGGTCAACGATCTATGCTGTTCTCGGCCAGTAAACGTCGTTCCTCGAACGCGGCTCGACGCTCCCACGAGCCACGAAACCTGGCGACAGACGCTGACGGTTTGGCGAGACTCACTGCGTTCGTCTCGCTGGCTCGCCAGGTCTTCGTCCTACGGACTCAGACGCTGGCGATCTCGCGGGAACCCGCTCGCAAATCGAAGATTTACTCCCTGCTCCCGCTCGCCTGTCAGCGTCCGTCGCCTAGGGCGACAGACGCTGACGGTCTCGCGGGAAGAGAACAGCTTCTCGAATGTTGCCCAGGCCGAGCATCGTCATGACGAGGCGCTCCGCGCCCAGACCCCAGCCGGCGTGGGGCGGCATGCCGTACTTGAACATCTTCGTGTAGTACTCGAACTCCTCGGGGTCGAGCCCCTGCTGTTCGAACCCTTCGACGAGCGGGTCGTAGCGGTGCTCGCGCTGCCCGCCGGAGACGAGTTCCATCTCGGGATGCATCAGGTCGAACCCGGTCGACGTCTCGTCGTCGTCGTCGTAGTCCTTGATGTAGAACGGCTTGATCTCGCTGGGCCAGTCCTGGATGAAGTAGTGCGAGCCGACCTCGTCACCGAGCGCGCGCTCGGCCTCCGTCGACAGGTCGTCGCCGTACACGAGGCGTTCGTCGAGTTCACCGGTCGCGTTGATGCGGTCCAGCGCCTCCTCGTACGTGAGTCGCGGGAACCCGCCCTCGGGCACCTCGAAGCTATCCTGCATGTCCAGCGCCTCCAGCTGTTCCTCGCAGTTCTCGCTCACGGCCTCGTACGCTGCGACGACGATGCCCTCGACGACGTCCATCGCGTCCTCGTGGTCGCAGAACGCACCCTCGAAGTCGATACTCATCGCCTCGTTCAGGTGCCGGGGCGTGTTGTGCTCCTCCGCACGGAAGATCGGGCCGATCTCGAACACGCGCTCCAATCCACTCCCCGCCATCAGCTGCTTGAACAGCTGCGGGCTCTGATTCATGAACGCCTCCTCGCCGAAGTACGACACCGGGAACAGCTCCGTACCGCCCTCGGTCCCGGTTGCGACGATCTTCGGCGTGTTGATCTCCGTACACCCCACGGAACGGAAGTACTCGCGGGCCGCGCGCAGGACCTCCGCTCGAATCTCGAAGATCGCCTTCACTTCGGGCTTGCGGAGGTCGAGCGTCCGGTTGTCCAGTCGCGTCGGCAGTTCCGCGTCCACCTTCCCCGAAGGGTCCAGGGGGAGTTCGGTGTCGGCCTCCGCGACCATCTCGAAGCTCTCGGGGACGACCTCGACGCCGGTCGGCGCTCGCGGCTCCTCCTTCACGTCGCCGGTGACCTTCACGACGCTCTCGCGGTGCGCGTCCAGCGCGCTCTCGACGAGTTCGTCGTCCATCTCGTCCTTCTCGAGCTTCACCTGGATCTTCCCGGTCTTGTCGCGGACGATGAGGAACGCGATACCACCGAGGTCGCGGACTTCGTGCACCCAGCCAGCGATCGTCGCCGCGTCACCGGGTGTGACGTCCGCCGCGTACGTACGGTTCTCGAAACTCATACCTACTCGTTTCCGAGGGTGGCAAATAAAGACAGTCTTTCGTCGGCGTGCGAACCTCTCGCACGCTTCGGCTCGCGAGTTCGGCGACCCACGGTACCCAATCCACGGACGCTGGCACCGAGACACCGGCACGTCGCAGTCGCGTGCACCCCGAGGGCCCGTCGGCGAGCCGTCAGTCGTTTCGCCGATGCGTCAGTCGTCGGTGGACGCGTCGGGTTCCTGCGCCGCGGGCGTGATGACGACCGTCTCCGTGCGTGCGCCGTCGACGGCCTGGACCTGGATGTCGAATCCGTCGGCGGTGACTACGTCACCGATCTCCGGCGGATGCCCGAGACGATCCAGTACCAGGCCGCCGATCGTGCCGTACGCTCCGACCTCGAACGCCGACCCGAGTTCGTCGTTCACTTTCGGAATCGGCAGGGAGCCGTCCGCGACGTAGTCGCCGTCGTCGCGACGACTGATCCCGTGTTCGGTCGTCTCGTCGTCGAAGTCGTCCCTGATCTCGCCGACGACGACCTCGACCGCGTCCTCGACGGTGGCGATGCCCGCGAGCCCGCCGTACTCGTCGACGACGGCAGCCATCTGTCGCTGCTGGCTCTGGAACTCCGCGAGCAGTTCGTCGACGTCCATCGTCTCCGGCACGACCGGGATTTCACGCGCGATATCGCCGACGGTGACGTCCGCGTCCGCGTCGCCTGCGCGCAGGACGTCCTTCACGTCGACGTACCCGACGGTCTGCTCGCCGGTGTCGGCGTCGACCACGGGATAGCGCGTGTGGCCGTGCTCGACGACGAGGTTCCGTACGGTCGACAGCGGCGCGTCCGCCGGAATCGTGACGACGTCCGGCCGCGGCACCATCACCGAGCGAGCGGTGATGTCGTCGAGGTCGAACACGCGCTCGATCATCTCGACCTCGCCAGCTTCGACGTGGCCCTTCTCGCCCGAACGAGCCAGTATCATCAGTATCTCCTCCTCGGAGAGCGTCTCCTCGGTCTCGGAGGCCGGCGGCACCCCAATCAGGCCCGTGAACCAGTTCGCCGTCCCGTTGAACACGTACAGGCCCGGCAGGAACACGTAGTAGAAGAGCTTCATCGGGGGTGCGACCAGGATCGCGATCCTCTCGGCGTCCGCGATCGCGAGCGTCTTCGGTGCGAGCTCCCCGAAGACGACGTGCAGGAAGGTCACGGCGGTGAAGCCGAGTGCAACCGCGACGAGGTGGACGGTTCCGGCGGGGAGGAACTCGCCGAGGACGGGTTCGATGAGCGCGGCGACCGCGGGTTCACCGATCCATCCCAGGCCCAGGGACGCGACCGTGATCCCGAGTTGCGTCGCCGCGAGGTAGTCGTCGAGGTGGTCGAGTGCGTCCTGGAGGACGCCCGCGCCGGCGCGTCCTTCCTCGACCATATGGTCGACGGAGGTCGACCGGACTCTGACGAACGCGAACTCGGACGCGACGAAGAACCCGTTGAGGACGACCAGGAAGAGTGCCGCCGCGAGTCGGCCGAGCGAGAACAGTATCTCGGCCATCAAATCACCGGTCTGTCAGTCCGTCTCGGGGGACGATTCGGCTTTGCGAAGACCACTGTAGAGCGCATCATGCCGTCGAGTAGTCTCCCACCGTACTAATGGGTGGTGCTATGCTTTCCGCCCGCTACCCGACGAATCGAGCGACGGCGCAGGCCCTTCGAACGGACTGCGAGTGGCACACGTAGGCTTGCGGGTATTGGAGTACGGAACCTGCTGGACGCCGTGCGGTGGCGGCAGCGGAGGCGGTTGCGGTTGCTGGGCGGTGGTGGTGCGGAATCCGTCGAATGCACTCACTGGGCGCGAGCGGTAGCGAGCGCCCAGTCCTTTTTCGTCAACGTTTTTTCGAGCGGGGGTCGCCGAAGCGGCCGAAGGCCGCGAGGCGACCCTCCGCAGAAAAACGGTTGTTGGCTAGCGGTCCTTCGCGCCGTTGACGGTCTCTGTGACGGCGTCGACGCCTTCGTCGTGGACGAGGTCGCCGACGACGACGACGTCGGCGTGTTGGCTCATGGTGTTGGCGGTGTCGTAGTCGTGGATGCCGCCGCCGTAGAAGAGGGTGGCGTCTTCGAGGGCGTTGGTTGCGGCTTCGATCTTCTTGGGGTCGCCGAAGGTGCCGGAGTATTCGGTGTAGATGATGTCTTGGCCGAACATCTGTTCGGCGACTTCGGCGTAGGCGGCGACGTCTTCGGCGGTGAGGTCGCAGTCGGCTTCGGTGTATTCTGCGACGCTGGCGTCGGGGTTCATGACGATGTAGGCTTCGGTGGTGGTGCGGTCCCAGTCCATGCCGTTCTCGAGGCGGACCCATTCTTTCTGGGCGCCGGTGACCCAGAAGACGTCGCCGGCGTTGAAGACGACGGGGACGAGGTAGCCGTCGAGGCCTGGTCGGTCGACGACGACGCTGGGGTTGGACGGTTCCTGGTAGATGGGGATGTCGTGTTCGGCGGCGCGGTCGACGAACGACGCCATCTTCTCTCTGGTGATGCCGAGTGTGCCGCCGATTTCGAGGGCGTCGGTCCCGCAGTTAGCGATGTCCGCGAACGTCTCGTCCTCGTACAGCTCCTTGTCGGGGTCTAGTTTCAGGACGTGGTCCCAGTCCCGCCACGGGTCGCTCATACGCCCATTGCCCACGTCGTCAGATAAAGCACCTTCGATACGGCCGGTGTGGTTGCGTTAGGCGTCGGCTTGCCAGTCCCGGATCTGGTCTTCGCTGACGCCGTCGACGGTGCCGGCGACCTGGTCGGGGTCGGCGTCGGTGAGTGCGTCGATGCTCTCGATGCCGGCGGCCTGGAGTTTCTCGGCGGTCTTCGCGCCGATGCCGTCGACGGCCTCTAATCCCGTGCCGGAGTCGCTCTCGCGTTCCTGGTATTCGCGGTAGTTGCAGATGGGGCAGCCCAGTTCCCAGGGGTCGTCGTCGTCTTCGTCGTCGTGAATCTCGATGTGTGGGAGGTCGTGTTCGTCGCAGGTTTCGTCGGTGACCACGATGTCGCCGCGGCGGGGGAGTGGGAGCGAGTAGTCGCAGTCGGGGTAGCGCGTGCATCCGACGAGGCGCGACCCGGCTTCGAGCGTCTTGATCGCGAGTTCGCCGTCGTGCTCGCTTCCACAGTCCGGACAGTCCCCGATGATGGGGCCTTCGCCGGCGTTCTCGGACGCACAGAGCGGGCAGCCGTGGACGAACGTCTGTCGGCCGGCGAGCATCTTCACTTCGCGCAGGCCGTGTTCGTCGCATTCGCGGTCGAGGAGGAGGGGTTTGCCGGTGCTGGGGAGCGGGAGCGTGTACTCGCAGTCGGGGTAGCCGTCGCACCCGACGAAGTACGAGCCCTGGCGTGAGCTCCGGAGGAGGAGTGCGTGCCCGCTCTCCGGGCATTCGCCGAGGGTCTTGTCGGCTTTCAGGCTCTCCTGGAGGTGTGTCCCGATCGCCTCGCGTTTGTCCCGGAGGTTCTCGAACACGGTTTCGAGCATCTCGCGGGATTCGTCCGTGACGTCCTCGAGCGTCGCGTCGCCGGCGGCGATGGCGTCCATGTCCTGCTCGAGTTGTGCGGTCATGTCTTCGCTGACGACGCGGTCCGCGTACTCCTCTGCGGCTTCGACGACGGCTTTCGCGAGTGCGGTCGGGATCGGCGGATCGTTCTCGACGTACCCGCGGTCGTATAGCTTCTCGATGGTCTCGTGTCGCGTCGCTTTCGTCCCGATGCCCATGTCCTCCATCGTCTCGATGAGGCGCGACTGCCCGTACCTACGGGGCGGCTGGGTCTGCTTGGCCTCCAACCTGGGGTCGCTGAGTACGAGTTCTTCGCCGACGTCGACGCCGGGGACGTAGTTCTCGCTCGTCGAGTAATAGGGATAGACGTCGTGGTAGCCGGCTTCGACGAGGCGTTTCCCGTTCGCTTTCAGGTCGTGGCCGTCGGCGTCCGCGACGACTTTCAGGTGCTCCCATTCCGCGGGTTCGGCGACGGTCGCGTAGAACCGGCGGACGACGAGTTCGTACACCTCCCACTCGTCCTCGTTCACGTCCGTCCCCCGAACCGGGATCTCGCCGGTCGGATGGATCGGCGGGTGGTCGGTCGTCTCCTCGTCGCCTTCCGTCGGCGATAGCGACTCGGCTTCCAGCAGCGATTCCGCGCTGTCGCCGAGTTCGCGATGCCCGACGAACTCGTCTAAGAGTTCCTCGGGGTCGAGGTCCTCGGGATACACCGTGTTGTCGGTGCGCGGGTACGTCATGTACCCCGCGGTGTAGAGGTCCTCGGCGATGCTCATCGCACGCTTCGCGGAGTACCCGAGCGACCCGGCGGCGCGGATGAACTGCGTGGTGTTGAACGGCGCTGGCGGCCGGTCCGTGCGCGTCCGCCGGTCGACGTCGGTGACCGTCGCCGCACTCGCGGCTTCGAGCGCGTCGAGGACGGCTTCGGCGTCGTCCTCGTCGAGCACGCGCTCGGCCTCGTTGCCCGCATCGTCGAGGTAGAAGTACTGCGCTTCGAACGCCTCGCCGTCGTCCTCGGCCGCGAGTTCCGCGAACAGCTCCCAGTAGTCCTCGGGGTCGAACGCCTCGATCTCGCGTTCCCGGTCGACGATGAGTCGCAGCGTCGGGGATTGCACGCGTCCGACCGAGATGAAGTCGTCGCCGAGCTGGCGCGCGGCAAGTGAGAGGAAGCGCGTGAGTGCGGCGCCCCAGACGAGGTCGATGATCTGGCGGGCTTCGCCGGCGGCGGCGAGGTCGAAGTCGATGTCGTCGGGGTTGTCGAACGCCTCGGTCACTTCGCGTTCGGTGATGGAGGAGAACCGGACGCGCTTGATGGGGACGTCGTCGTTCACTTCGCGAACGATCTCGTACGCTTCCTTCCCGATGAGTTCGCCCTCGCGGTCGTAGTCGGTCGCGATGCTGACGGCGTCCGCGCGACGCGCGAGCAGTCGGAGGGTGGCGACGATGTTCTGTTTCGTCGGCGTCTTCTCGACGCTCGCGTCGATGAGTTCGTGCGGTTCGACGTCCCGCCAGTCGCTGTACTCCGGCGGGAAGTCCACGCCGACGACGTGCCCGCTCAATCCGACGCAGCGCTTCCCGCCCCACTCGTAGACGTTCACGCTGTTCTCGCGGGTCGCTTCGGCGCTCCCGCCGCTGAGGATGTCCGCGATGCGTCGCGCGGCGTTGTCCTTCTCGGTGACGATTAACTCCATGTCTCACCCGTTGGCGTCGCACTCGTGGTCATGACTCGGGGTAGGTCGGAGGACGGTTTCAACGTTTCGGGGCTGGGAAACGCAAGCAGTGACGGGGGCAGACGCGGGGGTGTGCGTGCTCGTGCTCGGACGTCCGGGAGCGCGCTCGGGCGTCGTGCACGCGGTCGAGTGCGTTTGCTCGCGCTCGCATGTACTCGCACGTCCACGCACACACGCGAGGACCTGATATCATGGTTTGCGACGCTAAAGCACGACGAGAGGACCGAATCCGGCCGGTTTCGCGCCGAGACGCTTCAGTCGTCGTCCCGCCAGACGGTTATCTCACTGTTTCCGTGTGCATACAGCGCGCCGTCGGCGACGGCGGCGTCCGCGTCCTCCGGGAGCGGCCCGAAGGAACCTTTCTCGGTGCCGTCGCTCCGGTCGAGGACGTGCACCTGCTGTCCCTCGTCCTCGGCGTCGAGCCGGACGACGTAGAGGGAGTCCTCGTCGACGATCGGTGGATGAACGGATTGGGCCTGGTCGCCGACCTGCGCCTGCCACGCGACATCGCCGCTCTCGCGGTCGAGCGCGAACACGTTCGGGCCGTGATAGAGTTCCTCTCGGACCTGCTCGACGGTTTCTGAGGCTGCATCTGGGCCGAGATACTGGTGGGCGTTCGCGAACCCGAGCGCGAGGTACGCGTGGTCGGCGTCGACGGTCACGAAACTCGTCCCGCCGGCGACCAACTTGTCGTCCATCTCGTCGGTGTCGTACGTGAACGACCAGCGCTCGCTCCCGTCTTCCGCGTCGAACGCGTACAGGCGACGCTCCGGTGCGTCGGGTCTGTTGAGACCGTACTGGAAAAATGAGTCGCCTTCGGTGACGAACACGGTGCCGTCGTCGATCGTCGGTTCGGGTATTCCCGCGTGCGGGACCTCTTCGGTCCAGACCTCCTCGCCGGATTCGCGGTCGAACGCGACGAGGACCTTCGCGGATCCCTCCTCGTCGGGTACCGCGTTCCCGTACTCGACGACGATATCGTCGCCGACGGCGGGATGCCCCCATTGGTAGAGCAAGTACTGGTCGGACTCCCAGCTGATGCTCCCGTCGCTCGGGTCGAGAGCCTGCATCTTCCCTTGCGAGACGCGATAGAGCGTCCCGTCGACTTCGGCTGGTTCGGTCACACCCGACGTCTGCTCGTAGGTTCGCTTCCAGCGGACGCTCCCGTCGCTCGGGTCGAGCGCCGCGAGCTGTTCGACGTCTCGTTCGTCGTCGGTCTTGCCGAGCCAGGCGACGTACAGGGCGTCGTCACCGATGGACGCTCGCGGTTGGCGGAAGGCCTCGATGTTCTCGCCGCCTTCCGCTTCGACGACGGTTCGATGCCAGTCGACGCTCCCGTCGGACGAGTCGAACCGGTACGCGTGGAGTGCGAACTCCGGCGGGTCGTGCGAGTACGGTTCGGCGTCCTTCCCGACCGCGTAGACGCCGTCGGCGCCGACGATCGGGTCGTGGCGACCGATGGAGATCCCGTCCTCGAGTTCGAGCGTGCTCGCCTTGCTCGCGTTCGCGCTCGGGCCACCGCTCGCGCTCGCGCCGGTGTTCCCCGGCGTGCCGCGAGTCATCGCCCAGTCGTCGCTCCCTGCGTCAGCGACCGGGCTGTTCGACAGGAACCCACACCCTGCGAGGATGCTTGCGGTACCGGCAGCGGCCGTCGCGAGGAACGTTCGTCGACCAGGGTCGGTCATATCAACCTCAAAGCGGTTGGAGAAATAATAACTTTTGGCGGCGCGCTTCGCTGGAGCCGGCCTAGCGGTCTGTGCACCCACGGCCGCAAGCCGTCACCTTCAGACGCGGACGCCGACGTTCGTCTCGTAGCGTTCGCCGTCCGCGAGGGCGACGGGGTTCCCTCGCTGGAAGCCATCTGAGAGCGTGCACACGACGGCCTCGTCGGTCTCGTCGACGACGAACCCCGACGCCCTCGACGTGACAGATTGCCAGCCAGAAACGACTTAAAAACGCCCGAGAACGGTTCTGTCGAATGGGTACCACGAAGTCCGGTGGCGGGCGCGACGAGAGCGAACACCTCTCCCTGTTCCTCGCACGGACGCCGAGGGAGGAACTGTACGACGTGTTCGACGTGGAGCGACGACTCGACGACCCGGACCTGACCCCGGAGAAGTTCCCCGCGGACTGGGCCGAACGGAAGCGGGCGGTCAAATCCTACTACGACGGGGTCTGCGGCCGCTGTGGGGCGGACCTCGGACGATCCTGGCAGTGCCATCACGTTCGAGAGTTCGACGACGGGAACGGGACGCACGCGCTCGAGAACCTCGCACCGCTCTGCGGGCCGTGCCATCAACTCCTCCACCCGTTCATGGGTACTGCCTGGATGGACGCGAGCATGTTCCCCGCGGACGGCGCGGACCCTCGCGTGGCCGTGGAGCGACGACCGCTCGGCCAGGCGGAGGACCGCTGGTACGCCGACGAGTACATCGGCGGCGAGGAGGCCTGGGGTGGCCGGCACAACCACCAGTCGCGGTCCGGCGTCACGACGCGAGTGCCAGCCGTCGCCGCCGTGCAGAAGGACTCCCCGACGGACGACGACCTCGCCCGCGTCGAATCGTCGCTCGCGGACGACCAGTTGACGCGGTACGAACCGGACGCGGACGTGCTCCCGATCGAGTTCCGGGCTACGAAGGCGGTCGCCAACGACGACGACGGCATCTGGATGGACGCGCGCCGGACCCTGGTCGAGGAGCGCTTCGACCGCGACGACGTCTGGCGGAACTCGTCGAGTCCTGACGCCTGGACGGACGCCGAATCCACCGCAACGAGTGGTCAGAATGCTGGCGGAACGGACGCCGAGGAACTCCTCTGGCAGCGCGAGTGGAAGACGATGCTCGGCATCTTCGGCGTGCTCGTCGCCGGCCTCATCGCGACGTCGCTCCTCGAGGCCGTCGGTGGGTTCTTCGGCGGGCCGATCCAGTCCGCGTTCGGCACCCTCGGCGGCCTCGTCTTCCTGTTCACCGCCATCGCGTTTCCGGTGTTCGGCGTCTGGATGTTCGGCCTGGAGGTCGGCAGGCAGAACGACCGGTTCGTCTCCCCGCACCTCCTCGTGACCGTCCCCGTCGCGATGCTATGGATCGGAGTGACACTCGGACCGCCTTTGCTCGCCCTGTTCGCGGCCATCGCCGCTGTCTCGGTCACGTTCCGCCTCGCGATCGTCGTCACGGCCGACGTCTCGTACGTCGTCGACGCACTCGACTGGTCGGACGACGCCGGCTTCGTCACGGGCGGAGCGAGCGGCGTCGCCGTCTTCCTCGCGGGCCTGCCACCGATCCTCGCGTGGTTCGCCGGCTACACCAATACGGGGTTCGAAGCCGCGTACCTCGCCGCCTACGAACGCGCGTTCACCGTCCTCGCCGTCCTGTTCCGGTCGTGGTTCGACGTCGTCGGCGTCCTACTGTCGACCCCCGACCTGTTCTACGGTGCCTGGCCGGCGCTCGTCGCGGCGCTATGGCTCCCAGTGTCGCTCGCGCTACTGGTGTCGAAAATCCCGGACAGCTTCGCGGACTGAATCGGTGACGACGCGACTCGACCGACGGGTGCGAGCTCAGTTCTCCAGTTCGGCTCGAAGCTTCTCGTTCACCGTCCCGGGGTCGGCGCTTCCGCCGGTCTTCCCCATCACCTGGCCGACGAGGAAGTTGATCGCGCCGTCGTCACCGTCCTCGTAGTCCGCGACCGCGTCCGGGTTCTCCTCGATAGCTTCCTGTACTGCCTCGGCGATCGCGTCCTCGCCGCTCTTCCCGAGGTCCTCGCGTTCGACGATGGTCTCCGGGTCGTCGTCGTCGTCGAGCATCCCGCGAAGCACGACCTCGCGCGCGTTCTTCGCCGTGATCTCGTCCTCGGCGACGAGTTCGACGAGCGTCTTCACCTCGTCGAGCCGTCCGCTCATGTCCGTCACCGCCATGTCGCGGTAGTTGAGTTCGCCGAGGAGTTCGTCGGCGACCCACGTCGCCGCCAGGTCCGCGTCGTACTCGCTCGCGACGTCCTCGTAGAAGTCCGCGACCTCCTTCGTCGACGTGAGCTTCGACGCCGCCTCCCCGCTCAGGCCGTACTCGTCGCGGAACCGCTCGCGTCGCGCGTCCGGGAGTTCCGGGATCGAGATCTCGTCCTTCCACCCGCTCACCTGGAGCGGCGGCAGGTCCGCCTCCTCGAAGTACCGGTAGTCCTTCTCCTCCTCCTTCGACCGCATCGATACCGTCGACCCGTGGGTCTCGTTGAAGTGCCGCGTCTCCTGCTCGACGACCTTCCCGCGACGCATCAGGTCCTTCTGGCGGCCCTCCTCGTACTGGAGCGCCGTCTCCGCGCCCTTGTGGCTGGAGATGTTCTTCACCTCGGTCCGGTTCACTTCGTCGAGTGCGCCCTCGTCGAGCGCGTCCTCGTCGATGTTCCCCTCGTCGTCGACCGCGTCGCTCGGCACCAGCGACAGGTTCGCGTCGATGCGGAGACTCCCGTCGCGACTCGCGTCGAACACGCCCAGGTACTCCAGGACCTCCTCCAGCTTCTCCAGGAACGCTCGCGTCTCCTCGGGCGCCCGGAAGTCCGGCTTCGTCACGATCTCCATCAGCGGCGTCCCCGCACGATTGTAGTTGACCAGGGTATAGTCGGCATTGTCGATGTTCCCACCGACGTGCTGGAGACTCCCCGGGTCCTCCTCCAGGTGCGCACGCCGGATACCGACCGACCGACGCTCCCCGCCGACGCCGATCTCGAGTTCGCCGTCCGCACAGATCGGCTCGTCGTACTGCGTGATCTGGAAGTTCTTCGGTAAGTCCGGGTAGTAGTAGTTCTTCCGGTGGAACCGCGTCTCCTCGGGGATATCCGCGTCGATCGCCTTCCCGACCTTCACCGCCGCCTCTACGGCCGCCTCGTTCAGGACCGGGAGCGCACCCGGCAACCCGAGGCAGACCGGACAGGTTTGCGTGTTCGGCTCGTCGGTCGGCTCCGTCGGACACCCACAGAAGATCTTCGTCTCCGTCTCCAGCTGGACGTGGACCTCCAATCCGATGACGGTCGTCAGGTCCTCGCTCTCCGCACTCTGAGCACTCATTGCGCGCAGGTTCGGTTCGCGGTGGTTAAAGACTAACGAACAACCCCGCTATCAGTTGGCTCGAGCGTCGTCCCGGTCGTCGTCGAGCCATCCAGCATCGAGATCGAACAGTTACCGCACCGTGACCGCTCCTGGTGCCGGCACCAATGAATTCCCGCACTGCGACCGCACCACACCGCGCCTCGTCCTCCCCAACCGATGCCTCGCGAACTGGTTCGCTCGGCATCCCTCGCACGGGTTGGTCGCGACGCGGTTCGCCGGCGCTCACCGCGCCGCGACAGCACGCGCGCCACCCGCCAATCGAACGCTCGACTCCACCAACCAACCGGGCCGCGAGTAGCGCGCGCAGAACTGCGCGCGCTCCGAGCAGGGGAAGGGCAGGGCGCGGTGCGGTCGCGGTGCGGTCGCGGTGCGGGAGAGTCCAGCGCACCTACCGCGAGCGCTCGCAGAGCGCGAGCGGCCCTTTTTTCATCAACGTTTTTTCGAGGCGGGTCAGCTCCGCTGACCCAACGAAGAAAAAAGGTTGTTTAGTAGAACTCGCGGACGAGGTCCATGGCGTCTTCGGGTGCGCCGTCGGGGATCTCGCTCATGTTCTCGTCGACGCCGTGGGTTTGTTCGTAGGACACCGACTCGTCGTCCTGCCAGATGACGCCCATGTACTCTTTGTCACCTTCGAGGATCTTCTTCTTCGCGGCTTCGCGGTCGGTCGGGTCGTGGTCTTCTTCGGCGAGGTCGACGAGCGAGTCGCGGAAGTAGTCGTAGGTGTCGACGTCGTTGAACGTCACGCACGGACTGAAGACGTTCACGAACCCGAAGCCGTCGTGCTCGATCGCCTTCTGGATGATCTCCTGGTGGCGGAGCGCGTCGCTGGAGAACGACTGTGCGATGAAGGACGCACCGGACGCGAACGCGAGCGCGAGCGGATTGACGGGCGGCTGCTGGGGGCCCTCGGGCGTCGTACTCGTCTCGAAGTCCGAACGGCTCGTCGGCGACGCCTGCCCCTTCGTCAGCCCGTAGATGCGGTTGTCCATGACGACGTACGTCATGTCGACGTTCCGGCGGACCGAGTGCACGAAGTGTCCTGCGCCGATGGAGTACCCGTCGCCGTCACCGCCGGCGACCATCACTTCGAGGTCGGGGTTCGCGAGCTTCACGCCCGTCCCGACGGGGAGCGCGCGACCGTGCACGCCGTGCAGGGCGTAACTGTGCATGTACGTCCCTATCTTCCCGGAGCACCCGATGCCGGCGACGAGGAACGTATCGTCTGGCGAATTCCCGGTCTCCGCGAGCGCTTTCATCATGCCGTTCATCGTCCCGAAGTCACCGCATCCGGGACACCACGTCGGTTGCTTGTCGGACTTGAAGTCAGTGAATCTGACGTCGCTACTCATTGGTTTAGGCCTCCATCTGCTGTTTGATGTCGGCGGCGAGTTCGTCCGCTTTGAACCGCACGCCGTCGTACTTGTTCACGCGACTGACGCGCTCGAGCACGTCGTGCTCGATGAGGTCAGCGAACTGTCCCGTCGCGTTGCACTCCACGACGATGGTCTCCTCGGCCTCGCTCACGTCCTCGCTGAGGTCCGGCCGCGGATAGATGTAGGGGACGGAGAGGATGCGGACGTCCACGCCGTCGGCTTCGAGGATGTCGAGCGCTTCGACGAGCGCACCTTCGTTCGACCCCCAGGAGACGACGAGCGTGTCCGCGTCGGCGTTCCCGTACTCGCGGACGTTCCAGTCTTCGCGCTCCTTCGCCGTCTCGACCTTCCGCTGGCGCTTCTCGACTTGCTCCATGCGGACGTTCGTGTCCTCGGTCCGGCGCCCGAGCTCGTTGTGCTCCAGGCCCGTGCTCATGTGCGCACCGTCGGTCGTCCCCGGGAACGCACGCGGACTGATGCCGTCGTCCGTGACGGCGTGGGGCGTGAACCGACCCTCCTGGTCGAGCCACGCCTCGATCTCGGCCTCGTCGACGACCTTCCCACGGTCGATCTCGACCGCGTCCATGTCGAATGCCTCGGGTTCGAACGTCTGCTCGGTGACTGCCATCGACAGGTCCGCGAGGAGGTAGACGGGGACCTGGTACTTCTCGGCGAGGTTGAACGCCTCCACCGTCTTCCAGAAGCACTCGTCGATCGACGTCGGTGCGACGACGAACCGCGGAATCTCGCCGTGCCCGCCGTACAGCGCCATGTTGAGGTCGCCCTGTTCCTGCTTCGTCGGCATCCCCGTCGAGGGACCGCTCCGCATCACGTCCGCGATGACCAGCGGCGTCTCCGACGTGGCGACGAGCCCGAACGTCTCCGTCATCAGGTCGATACCGGGACCGGACGTCGCCGTCATCGACCGTGCTCCGGCGCGTGCCGCACCCAGCGCCATGTTGATCGCGGAGAGTTCGTCCTCGGCCTGCACGACCTCGCCACCGAAGTGTTCGATGCGGCCCTTGAGGTACTCCATCACGTCCGTCGCGGGCGTGATCGGGTACCCGGCGTAGAACCGGCAGCCGGCGGCGATAGCGCCCATCCCGATGGCTTCGTCGCCGTTCAGGAGGACGTAGTCGCTGTCGGTCGTCTCCAGCTCGAAGTGGAAGTCGTCGTTCGAGAGCGTCCCGTACTCGTCCTGGACGTATTGCTTGCCCAGGCGCGCCGCTTCCTTGTTGTTCTCGACGATCTTCTCGCCCTTGTCACCGAAGCGCTTCTCGAGGGATTCGTCGAGGTTCTCGATCGGGAAGTCCGCGAGCTCGCACGCCGCACCGAGTGCGACGACGTTCCGCATGATCGCTCCGCCGGCTTCCTCGGCGAGCGATTTGAGGGGGACGTCGACCGCGTACATCTCGTCGGGGATCTCGGCCTCCCAGGACCGTTCCCCGTCGTAGATGATCGCGGAGTCCTCGTGGAGTTCGTCGAGGTTCTCGTCGATCGTTCGCTGTGTGAGAGCCACCAGGAGGTCGAGTCGGTCGACGACGCTCTGGATGTCGTCGACGCTCGTCCGGACCTTGTACGCCGTGTATCCACCACGGATTCGGGACGCGAAGTCCTTGGACGTGAATACGTGGCGCCCTGCTCGTGAGAGCGCCTGGGCGAATATCTTGCCTGTGGAGTCGATGCCGTCACCGGCCTCTCCTCCGATAGCCCAATTGAAGTCCTCAGCCATGTTGTGATAGGGCTACCGTGGGAGTTCTCAAAAGACTTCTGAAACCCCCGTCAACGGACCGGCTATCCCGACGCAAGCGGCCGTCATCCGTTGACTTCGCGTCGTCGTGCGCGCGCTTTCGAGTGCGAGTGGGAAGGCCTTTGGGTCGACCATGGTTTCTTCGAGTATGGACGAGTACGAGGTCGTCGTCGCGGGCGTCCGCGACGTCGGACCGGACACGGTCGCTATCGACGTTGAGACGCCGGAGGAGTTCTCGGCGCTCCCCGGGCAGTTCGTCGTGGTGAAGGCGACGGTCGACGGGGAGACGGTCGACCGGTACTACACGATCTCGTCGCCGAACACGACGGGGTCGTTCGAGCTGACGGTCGAGATCGACCCCGAGGGTGACGTGACGCCGATGCTCGCGGACCTCGAAGCGGGCGATGCGCTCACGGTCGCGGGCCCGCTCGGTGACGTCTGTTACGACGACGACGGGGACGTGCTCGCGGTCGCGGGCGGTCCGGGCGTCGGCCCCGGTCTCGCGGTCGCGGAGCGCGCGGTCGAGCATGGGTACGACGTCGCGCTCGTCTACCAGGACGACGGTGTCGTCCACGAGGACCGCCTGGACGCGCTCGTCGAGGCAGGCGCGAGCGTGGATCTCCTCGACGCGACCGCACCGGACGCCGATGACGCCCTCCGCGCCGCCGTCGCGGAACACGCCGCGATCGGTGACGCGTACGTCTACGGGTTCGCGGACTTCTGTGGCACGGTCACGGACGCACTCGCCGAGGCGGGCGTCGACGACGACGCCGTTCACGTGGAGAGCTTCGGCTGACCGTCCGCGAACCGTCCCGAAACGCACGCCTGCGGTACCCTCCAAAGCAAGATACTTCAGTCAGTTCCGCGACGTTCCTCCGTGAAGCGACGCGCCCTCCTCGCAGCACTCGCGACGACGACGATCGGTGGTTGCATGGAATTCGGCGACGACCAGTCGACGACGCGCCAGCGGTTCGAATCCGGGGGCCAGACGACGGCACTCGCCAATACGTCTGCATCCACAGGGACGCTAACGGAGGAACCAACGGAATTCACCGAGGAACCCACGACGCCTACGGAACAACCCACCACGGCCAATCGAACCACCACGGATCGAGAGAGGTGGAGAGTACGCACTGACCCAGTCGCGTCGACCGAGGTCGCGTTCGACGCCGACCTCGCCTATCCCGACCTCGTCGAGAACTGGGACATCTCAGTCTTGAACGACAGTAACGACGCAAGAACATTCCGGACGCGCGTCGACGCCGATGGCGAGCGTGTCCTGGACGAGACCACCACCGTCCCGACCGACCGCTGGTTCCAAGTCTTGCTCCCGCAGAAGGCGGCGTACGACGTCGCGATCCAGGCCGAGGACGGTCTCTCCTGGCGACGCCACGTCGCCCGAGAGGACTACATGTGCGGCGGGTTCCTGACGACAATCGAATTCCACCCCGACTTCGTCGAGAAAGTCGTGGACGAACAGAATGCTGTAGGATGCCCGTCGCCGCTCGACGGCATCGAGTGGATTCAAACCGATGGTGAGTGCAGTTCGGACTCCGAACACGAGGCGTCCGTGACGTTCGCTGACGGCGACATCCGTATCGACGGCCGGTTTCCGACTGGCACGCCCTGCTTCAACGTCGTCAGTTGGTCGGCGCCGTACTACTTCAGAACTGATACATTATTCGTCCGGCTGCTCGCGGACGAGACGGACGCTGACGGGTGCGAGCCCTGCGGTGCCATCCAGCCGTACGAATACTCGATTCCGGTGGACGCTGCGTATCCCGACACCGTCGTCGTGGAGCACTACGAGGAGGATGGGGAGGAACACGTCGTCGCACGCGCCCATCCGTCGGAGTAGCGAGTCGCAAGCCAGCGCTCCGTGTCGACAACCGGATGCCTTCAGGCGGTGTCGTCGACGTTGCGTACGTGACCCTCGGCCGGGGCCTCTCGCTGTCGGGATATCGAAGTCGATTTGTTCGCCGACGTCGTTCGTCCGGAGTCCATGCCGCCCGATCACGTCAATCGCGAGGCCGTCCGCGGGCGCGTCGAGGGACTGTTCGAGACGTTCGGTCGCGACGGCGTCTGCGTGTCCACGGTCCGCCAGGAACCCGATACGTCGTTCGAGGAGCTTCGGGGCTACGCCGAGGACGACGACTACCTCGGTGGCGCGTACGCGTTCGTCGTTCGGACGCCCGACCAGCACCCGGGGTTCTCGGACACGATGCCTGCGGACGCGAGCACTGACGGCGACCGCGTCCTCCTCGCGCTCGGCCGCACCCACGAGACGTGGGGGCCCGCAGGGGGTGGCCGTGAAACCGGCGAGTCGTTCGCGGAGACTGCCGAACGCGAGGTGCGCGAGGAGACCGGCGTCGAGTGCACGATGACCGACCTCCACGGCATCAGGCGCGTCGTCGTGGAGGATCCGGCGTCGCTGGACGAGATTCACCTCGCGTACGTCGTCTTCGAGGCCGATTACGCGGGTGAGTCCATCGACGTCCAGGAGACCGAGGTCGCGGGCGCTGGATGGTTCGATGCCCTGCCGGAGCGACGCCACGAGTTCGTGGAGTACTTCGCACCGGAGTGGTCGCAACGGCGCGCGACGGAGGACGAGGCATGACCGGGATTGGTGGCGACGAACTCCTCGGGTCGGTGGTGTCCGCGGCGGACGTCGCGGCGCGACTCGCCGCGCTGGAGGAGCGCTTCGGTGCGTTCCCGGTCCGCGAGCGCGGGCGCACGAACGACCCCGAGTACTTCGAGTCGGGCGTCGAGCGCACGCTCGACGGCTGGCGCGGTGACGCCGGCGCACTCGTCACTGACGCCGACGGTCGCGTCCTCCTCGTCAGGCACGCCGAAGCGCCCGAGACCTGGGGAACGCCCGGCGGCGGGCACGAACCCGGCGAATCCTTCGCCGAGACCGCGCGCCGCGAAGTCCGCGAGGAGACCGGCGTCGACCCGGCGCTCACCGACGTTCGCGAGGCCGTCCGCACCGAAGTCAAGCACGAGGCCGACGGCGAGCGAACGTTCACGATGCTCACCGTGCACTTCGAGGGCGTCGTCAGCCCGGCCGAACCCGAACTCGACGTCGGCGACGACGAGATCCTCGAGGCGCGATGGTTCGAGACGCAACCGGAGTCGCTCCACGAGCACTGTCGCGAGTGGGTGCACGAGACGCTCGACGGCGCTACGAACGAGGCGTCAGCCGACGACGGCGCAATCGGCGAGCGGTTCGTTGACGCCCGCATCGCGTCCCTCGAAGCGCGCTTCGGCGAGTTCCCGGTTCGCGTCACCCGTCAGTCCGGCGGCGACGACGAGTTCGCGGAGTGGGTGGCGAACGCTCGCGACGATGGCCGGATCGGTGGTGCGTACGCGCTCGTGCGGCGGACGTCGGCGCAAGCACCCGCGCTGAGCGAGTCGATGCCCGAGGACGGAGACTACGGGGGCGAGCGCGCGCTCCTCGCGATAGCTCGTGGCGAGGACGAGTGGACGGTTCCCGGCGGCGGCGTCGAACCCGGCGAGTCGTTCCGCGACGCCGTCGAACGCGAGGTCCGCGAGGAGACCGGCGTCCAGTGCACGCCGACGGACGTCCTCGCGGCCGACCGCGGCGTCGGCGTGCACGAGGACAGCGGGCGGGAAGTGCACTTCCTCTACGTCGTCTTCGACGCTACCTACGACGGCGGGACGCTCGACGTGCAGGCGGGCGAACTAAACGGCGCGTGCTGGTTCCGGAACCCGCCCGGGCCGCAGCATCGACTCGTCGAGGACCGTCTGGAGGGATGGTTCGACGCGCTCGACGCCGGCGAGTCCGACGTGGCGCGTTCGACCGAGACGGGCGACGATGCCTGAGGACGCACCCGAGCCGGCGCGGGAGACCGCGTACGACGTCGACGCGCTCCGTACAGCGTACTGCGACGTCCCGGTGTGGGAGCATACCTTCGACGTGGAGGACGCGAGCGAGCACGCCATGGACGCGGCCCAGGGCGAACTCGGTGGTGCACGCGTCGTGGTCGTTCGCGAGCGCGACGGCGCGGTCCTGTACGCGAACGTGCGCGACGACCCGGCGGCGTGGGACGTCCCGGGCGGTGCTCGCGAGGACGCCGAATCCCCGGAGGCGACCGCGGTCCGCGAGGTCCACGAAGAGGTCGGTCTGTCGGTCCCGCTCGACGACGCGGTGTTCGCGAACCGCCTCACGTTCGACGACGGCGAGCGCGCCGTCACCGGCGTCTGGGCGTACTTCACCGCGACCGTCGCTGACCCGCCCGCGCTCGACATCCAATCCGAGGAGCTCGCCGCGACGACGTGGCGCACCACTCGCCCCGGCGACGTCGACGACTTCCTCGAGCGCGTCCTCGACGCCATGGCGAACCGGGAGCGCGCCGACTGACCGGTCCCCCGAACTGGGAAGCGGGGAACGATTCAAGACGACTGCGCGAGTAAACAACGGTATGACCGACGCAGCCGACGACGAGCACGAGGTCGACTTCGTACTCGTCGAACCCGACGAGGACGCACCGGACGAGGAGACGGAGACGGGGTTCGTCATCGTCGAGGACACCGACCTCGTGCTGGCGGACGACGCCGACGCGAACCCGCCCGCGGTCGTCGACGCGGGCGAGACGGGGTTCGTCGTGCGCGACGCCAAGACCGAGGAGACGGGGTTCGTCATCGTCCGCGACACCGCGCTCGTGCCCGCTGGGGACCCGACGCGGAACTATCCGGCGGTCATCGAGGACGTCGAGACGGACTTCGTGCTCGTGGAGAGCGACGACGACGACGCGACCGACTTCGTGCTCGTCGAGGACGCCGACGTCGAGGACGGCACTGGTCTCGTGCCGCTTCATCCGGACGAGCACGCGCTCGACACGCCCTCGGTGAACCCGAAGCGAAACGGTCACCGCTGACCCTCGGTCGCGCTTCTCTCTCAGTGCTGGACGAACTCGACGAGCACGCCGCCCGTCGACCCGGGGTGACAGAACGCGACGTCGTGCCCCCACGCGCCCGGTCGCGGTTCCTCGTCGACGAGGTCGACGCCGAGATCGCGAGCGCGGTCGAGTGCGTCCTCGATGTCGTCGGTCGCGAACGCGACGTGATGGATGCCGCCCTCGCGGTCCGCGAGGTACCGACCGATCGTACTGTCCTCGCTGCGGGGTTCGAGCAGTTCCATGTACCCGTTCCCGGCGTCGAGGAACAGGACGTCCAGGTCGTCCATGGTTTCCACGTGGACGCGTTCGAGTTCGAGGAGATCGACGTACAGGTCCGCGAGCGCGTCGGCGTCGGTGGTCGCGATGCCGGCGTGATCGAAGTGCATACCGGACGCTGTCGCCGGCAATCGGCTTAAGTCCGGGCGGTTCGCGGCTCGCGACGCTCGTGCACCCACAGAGATTCGTACCGGGGGCCCTTGCTTCGGGATGTGAATCCGACTACGCTCCGCGAGGACACCCCTGGCTTCCGCGAGACGACGTACCTGAACACGGGTGCGAGCGGTCCGAGTCCACGTCGCGTCGTCGACGCGGTCGAGTCCTGGTACGAGTACCACGAGTACGAGACCCCCGCCGGTCCCGGCATGTACGGGCCGGCGTTCGAGTTGTTCGAGGACGTCCGCGACACCGTCGCCGCGCACGTCGACGCGGACCCCCTCGAGATCGCGCTGACTGGGAGTACGACCGACGGCATGGGGCGGCTCCCGCTCGCGATGGACTGGAGCGACGACGACGTCGTCGTCCGCACGGACGTCGAGCACGCCGCCGGCATCCTTCCCTGGCGTCGGCTCCGCGAGGAGTACGGCGTCGAGGTCCGCGTCGTCGAGACCGACCACGGCCGCGTCGACCCGGAGGCGTGGGCTGACGCCGTCGACGGGGCGACGCTCGCGACGTTCTCCTCGATCCCCTGGACGTCGGGGGTCCGCGCCGACGTCGCCGCCCTCACCGACATCGCGCAGGACGCCGGTGCGCGCGTGCTCGTCGACGCCGTCCAGTCCACTGGCCAGCACGCGTTCTCCGTCGAGGAGTGGGGTGCGGACGCGGTCGCGGGGTCGGCGCACAAGTGGCTGCTGGGCCCGTGGGGCGCGGGCTACCTCTACGTCGAGGAATCGTTCGCGGAGACGCTCGAACCCGCACAGCTCGGGTATCGGAACCTCCGCGATCCCTACGCCGACCCCTACGAGTACGAGGCGGGCGCGAAGCGCTTCGAGTTCGGAACCGTCGCGCCCGCGCCCTACGCCGGGTTGCAGGAAGCCATCGAGACGATGGAAGCCATCGGCATGGACACCGTCGAATCCGAGATCGCGGCACTCACGGACTACTTCAAGGCCGAACTCGGCGACGACCGACTGGTGTCGCCCAGCGAGTACGAGTCCGGGCTCGTCGCGTTCACCGACCCCGACCCGGAGGCGACCGTCGAACGAGCGGCGGACGCCGACGTCCAGATCCGCTCCATCCCCACCGCCGGCGTCGTTCGCGCGTCCCTGCACGTGCTGAACACGCGCGAGGACGTCGACCGACTGCTCGAGGTCGTCCAATCGGGCTGAACACGGGAGAGCGATTGCAACCGGGAGCAGGACTGAAACCCGGATTTGAGCTAGCCAAAGATAGTCACCCCTGGGTGTCCTCGAATCGGGTATGAAGCGACGGACGCTCCTCGCAAGCGTCGCGGGGTCCGCGAGTGTGGTGGGCACCGCTGGCTGCCTGCAAGGAACCGGATCGGGTACGGACGAGACGACGACAGAGGAGTCGACGACCGGCGACGAGCGAACGACGAACGGGTCGACGGATACGGACGAGCCGACGACGACCACGGACGACGAGCCAACGACGACCGAGGAGCCGGCCGACGGCGAGTGGGCACCGTCGGGCGAACCGGTCGAGACGTTCGCCGTCGGGGACCGCGATGGCGTCGCGTTCCCGGAGAACAACCGCCCGCACTCGATACTCCTCTGGAATCGCTCGGAGCGTGAGCGCGAAGTCGTCGTCGAGTACGCCGACGGACAGACGGAGGAACTCGAACGCGTCGGGCCCACGACCGTCCCCGCGGACGCACTCGTCCGCGTGGACCTGAACGTGCCCACGCACTACCACGTCACGGTGACCGTCGACGGCGACGCCATGGGCGAGTTCGAGATCGGTCGCAAGTGGTTCGACTGCAACCAATCGACGAGTCGGTACGCGCTCGGTGACGGCGACCTCGTCGACTACGGCGAAGAGAGCACGCTCGTCGCATGCGCCGAACCGTCGGTCGCGAACACGAACGTCACGGTCGCGTCCCGGGACTGCGCGAGCGAGGACGACGACCGCGGCGCCGTCGGGTACGGCGACGAGCGCATCCGGGCGAAGGGCACGGTCACGACGCCCACGCCCTGCTACGACCTCTCCATCGCCGAAACCACGTACGACGACGAAACGCGGACCGCGCGCATCGTCGTCGACGCCGACGCACAGGAAGACGAAGGGTGCGTGGAGTGCGTCGGCGCGATCTCCTACAGCGCCACCGTCGACTACGAGAACGACTTCCCCGACCACGTCGAACTACTCCACCGCACCGACGCCGACGACGAACGCGTCGTCGCGACCGCGAGCTGGAACAGCGACGTCTAGGAAGCCCCGCCAGCGAAGCGGCCTAGAGCGCGCTCCCGGGCTGGTGCTCGCCGAAGACGTCCCGCATGACGTCACAGATCTCGCCGACGGTCGCGTACGTCTTCACGGCGTCGACGATGTACGGCATCACGTTCTCGTCGCCAGCCGCGGCGTCCTCGAGTGCGTCGAGCGCCGCCTCGACGGCTTCCTCGTCGCGCCCGGCCTTCGTCTCCTCGAGGGTCTCGATCTGCTTGCGTTCCTGCTCGGGTTCGACCTCCTCGATGTCCATCGCGGGCTCCTCGTCGACCTGGAACTCGTTCACGCCGACGATCACGCGCTCTTTGTCCTCGATCTCGCGCTGGCGGTCGAACGCGACGTCCTGGATCTGGCGTTGCACCCACTGGGACTCGACCGCGTCGAGCATCCCGCCACGGGAGTCGACCTCGTCGATGAGGTCGAACGCCTCCGATTCGAGTTCGTCCGTGAGGTTCTCGACGTAGTAACTGCCCGCGAGCGGGTCGATGGTGTCCGCGGCGCCGGACTCGTGCGCGAGGATCTGCTGGGTCCTGAGTGCAGTGCGCACGGACTGCTCGGTCGGGAGCGACAGCGCCTCGTCCTTCCCGTTCGTGTGCAGGCTCTGCGTGCCACCGAGGACGGCCGCGAGCGCCTGGTAGCCGACGCGGACGACGTTGTTCTCGATCTGCTGGGCGGTCAACATCGACCCCGCGGTCTGCGTGTGGAACTTGAGTTGCTTCGACTTCTCGTTCTGCGCGTCGAAGCGCTCCTCCATGATCGTCGCCCACATCCGGCGAGCGGCCCGGAACTTCGCGACCTCCTCGAAGATGTTGTTGTGCGCGTTGAAGAAGAAGGAGAGCTGTGGCGCGAACTCGTCGACGTCCAGACCCGCGTCGATCGCGGCCTCGACGTACTCGATGCCGTCCCCGAGCGTGAACGCGATCTCCTGGGCCGCGGTCGACCCCGCCTCCCGGATGTGGTACCCCGAGATCGAGATCGTGTTGAAGTTCGGCGTCTCCGACGCGCAGTACTCGAAGATGTCCGTAATGATCCGCATCGACGGCTCGGGCGGATAGATGTACGTGTTCCGAGCGATGTACTCCTTCAGCACGTCGTTCTGGATGGTGCCCCGCAACTCCTCGCGGTCGACGCCCTGGATGTCGCCGACCGCGATGTACATCGCGAGCAGGACGGACGCCGGCGCGTTGATCGTCATCGACGTCGACACCTCGTCGAGGGGGATGCCCTCGAACACGGTCTCCATGTCCGCGAGCGTGTCGATGGCGACGCCGGACTTCCCGACCTCGCCGGCGGACATCTCGTCGTCGCTGTCGTGCCCCATCTGCGTCGGCAGGTCGAACGCCATCGACAGCCCCGTCTGCCCCTCGTCCATGAGGTAATTGAAGCGTTCGTTCGTCTCCGCGGGCGTCCCCATCCCGGCGTACTGGCGCATCGTCCACAGCCGCCCGCGGTATCCCGTGGAGTACACGCCGCGCGTGTAGGGGTCCTCGGCCGGGAACCCGAGGTCGTCCTCGTAGTCGAGCTCCGCGACGTCGTTGGGCGTGTACAGTCGCTTGACCTCGTGACCGCCGGTGTCGGTGGTGAACTCGTCCTTTCGTTCGCCGAATCGGTCCAGGACGGGTTCGACCTCCGACGCCTCCCAGTCCTCGCGGCCTTCCCGTATCCGTTCGAGGTCGTCCTGGTCGAACATACACGAATCGACGGCGAGGGGCGTCTTAAATCACCGCGATAACGCAACCGCGGAAACGGGCTCGGTGTTGTCGCCGATCGCGCTCGCTGTCGTCGCGCGCGCCGTCGGCACGTTACTCGCCGTCGCCTCCGCCGGCGCTTCGGCCCCGCTTCGCCGTGGGTCGCGAGCGACCCCCGGACCACGGCGTTTTTGCCCGTACGCTCCCCAGGACTCTGTATGGAAGCGCTTCCGACGGACGAGGACGACGACCGCATCAGCCGATGGCGAGCGGGGCTCTACATCTCGCCGTTCGTCGCCATCGGGCTCGCCGACGTCCTCCTCCTCCTCTGGTGGGGCATCGACCCGCTCTGGGGGTTCATGATCCTCCCGCCCATCCTCGCCATCTCCATCCTCGGGTACATCGGATTCAGGCACGGATTCATCCGCAACGTCGGCGAGGAGAGCTACGAGGGCGACGCCGGTGACGAGGGATACGACGCGGACGAGGACGCCGCGACCGTCGGCGAGTGAGGACCGCGACCGTCGGCGAGTGAGGACCGCAACCGTCGGCGAGTGAGGGCGGATCGCGACGATCGTCCGGCATCGCGCCGACGGACGTCCTCGACGTCCCTCGCGGAACCGTGGACGACGTCTCACGCCACTCCCCGCACTCAGCGACCAGTGTCGTACTTGTACGTCGCCTTCTCCTCGTCGATCCCGAAGTCCTCCGGCGACTCCGAGGGCTCCTCGGGTTCCTCGCGCTCGCCCGCCGTCTTGAACCGGTCACGGAGCGACCCCGGGACGGTGAACTCGTCGGTCGCCAACCGCATCGGCACCGCGTCCGGCGCAACGCCATCGCGCTTCTCCGCGAGCCGCTCCTGGAGCCGTTCGGGGAGTTCCTCCGCGGGCACGGACTCGAACCCGAACTGCGCGAGATACGACGCCTCGTCCGTCAACGACCACACCGTGTCGAACCCTTCGTCGCGAGCGTACTCGACGAGTCGCTCCACGACGTGCGCGCCCACGCCCTGCTCGCGCCACGCGTCGAGCACGCCGATGCTCGTCATCTCGTAGACGTCCCCCTCGGTGCGGTCGGTTCGCCCGCTCTGCGTGCGCTCGCGCGCCTCGCCCTTGTGCACGCGGATCCGACCGAATCCCGCCTTCGCGGTCGACTCCTCGTCCACCGCGATGACGTAGTCCCGCGACCGGAACGCCGTGTCGTCGAGCCCCATCTCCTCGATGCGGTCGAGCAACCACGCCTCGTCTCGGTTCTTCGCGTCCCGGACATACATGTGCTAACGTACACCAGCAGCGACAATAGAAGTTCCCCCGCCCCCAGGACCGCCGGCCGGGACCGCGGCGTCGTCGTCGTTCTCGTCAGCGGAAGGGAAAAGTAAAGGAACGGCCGTCCTACCTGTCGCGTATGGACTTCAGTCTCTCCCCAGAGCAGAAGCAGATCCGGGACATGGTCTCGGAGTTCGTCGACGAGGAGGTCGTCCCGCAGGCGGCCGAGATCGACGAGAACGACGAGTTCCCGCGCGACCTCGTCGACGACATGGCCGACCTCGGCCTGATGGGGATGCCGTTCCCCGAGGAGTACGGCGGTGCCGGCCTGGACTATCACTCCTACGCGATCGGTATCGAGGAGATCTCGCGAGGGAGCGGCGGACTCGGCACGGTCGTCGCCGCCCACATCAGTCTCGCCGGGAACATGCTCTACGAGTTCGGCGACGAACACCAGAAGGAGCAGTACCTGACGCCGCTCGCGGAAGGCCAGGACGTCGGCGCGTTCGCGCTCAGCGAACCGCAGGCCGGGAGCGACGTCCCCGCGATGGACACCACCGCCGAGAAGGACGGCGACGGCTACACGCTGAACGGCGGGAAGCTCTGGATCTCGAACGGCTCCGTCGCGGACACCATCACCGTGTTCGCGAAGACCGACCCCGACGCCGGGAACAAGGGCATCTCGAGTTTCGTCGTCCGGCCCGAGGAGGACGATGGCTTCATCGTCGAAGGCACCGAGGACAAGCTCGGCGACAAGGGCTGTCCGACCGCGGAACTCCGGTTCGACGACTGCTACGTCCCCGAGGACCGCATGCTCGGCGACGAAGGCCGTGGGTTCGTGCAAGCACTCAAGACGCTGAACGGCGGCCGCATCACCATCGCCGCACGCTCCGTCGGCATCGCGCGCGCCGCACTCGACCAGGCCTTAGAGTACGCCGGCGAACGCGAACAGTTCGACCAACCCATCGGCGAGTTCCAGAGCATCAAGCACAAGCTCGCGGACATGGACACGAAAGTCCAGGCCGCGAAGATGCTCATGCACAAAGCCGCAGACAAGAAGATCCGCGGCGAAGACTACATCAAGGACGCCGCACAGGCGAAGCTCTACGGGAGCGAGATCTCGCGTGAGGTCGCCAACGAAGGCATCCAGATCCACGGCGGCTACGGCTACACGAAGGACTTCCCCGCCGAACGCTTCTACCGGGACGCGAAACTCAACGAGATCTACGAAGGCACCAGCGAGATCCTCCGGAACACCATCGGCGACCACATCCAACAGTAGCGCCGGAAAGTAACCCTCTTTAGTATCCGCGCAGAATTCCCGCCCGCAGTCCCGTGGTGTAGTGGCCAATCATAATGGCCTTTGGAGCCATTGACGGCGGTTCGAATCCGCCCGGGACTATCCTGCTGCGAACGAACGTGAGGAGCAGGTCGTCCATAGAAGGATTCGAACCCCGCCAGTCGCGCGCAGCGAACGAAGTGAGCGAGCACGTCTGGCGACGGTTCGATATGCGCCCGGGATTATCCTGCTGCGAACGGACGTGAGGAGTCGAATCGCCTACAGGATTCGAAGCAGGGAGCGAAGTGAGCGGAGCGAACGGAGTGACTGTGGTTCGATATTCGCCCGGGACTATCTGTGCTGACGTTTAACCCCGTGCAGTGGGGAGTGTCGTTTGACCCGTCGACCGGTGGCGGTGAGCCGGCCCGCCCCAAACGACTTTGTTTGTTCCACTTGACGGCGCGTTCGTGGGAGTCGAGATTGACCCGGAGGACTGGACTGCGCTCGACTCTTGGTGGTCGGTACACGCTCAAGCTTGGCCTGCGATGCGACTCGCTGGGTCGGTCCGCACGCTCGACTCGGCGCGGGCAGTTGACCGCTGGCCCGAATTCGACCCATGGTGGCGGGCGCACGCGAACTCGACACCGCACGTCCGTGGCACCGCCTCATCGCGGGCCCTCCTCACTGACGGGCCGGTGAACTCGTGTTCTGCCCTCGATTCGTGGTGGGACTCCTACACCGAGATCGGCCATGAGACGGCCGTTGCCATAGCCGAGCTACTGAAGCAGTCCAATGAGGGGTGGCGGCAGTCGGCGGCACCTTTCGACGCGGACCCGCTGGCGGCTACCGTAACGCAGGACGAAGGGCCGCTACTGCCGAGTACCGAAGAGGGCTGGTCGGACTGGCTGGCGAAGGTGTTGCGGCCGTCCGCGGCGCTGGTCGACGAGCTCTTCGACGTGGCCGTGGAGGACGAACCGGACGCAATCATCCGGGAGGACCAACTCTCGAAGGACGACGGTGGGTTCCGGCGCCCGGACCTCCTGTTGTTCCACACGGACCGGGGCATTTCGATCGAGGTGAAGCTGGGCGACGAGAACTACGCGAAGACCGAGGAGACGGCCCGGCTCGCCGAGCGGGAATACGACGACTACGAGTGGCATCACACGCTCCTCCTGCCGTCACGGAAGACAGGGCGGCTCAGTGCGATCGTTGACCCCGCTGTGTCGCAACGAGATGACAGCCGGTTTCAGGTCGAGTGGGACGATCCAGGGCCAATCGTGGTGGTCTACTGGCGGGACGTGACTGCGGCGATTCGAAGGCTCCTCCGCCGTGGCGACATCGTCACCGATCACTGGGCGGCCAATGCGTATCTGTTCTGCGCAGCGGTCGAACAGCGGATCATGCGCTTCCAGCCACAGCCAGTCATCAAGAAGATGGCTGACCCTGCGAACGTCGTCGATACGATTCAACCAATTGGGCTTGTCGACACACTCGAGGAACAACTAACATATCTCCGCAAGATGATGGACTCATGACGGACGAATTCCTCACGAAGGGATTACAGAACGACCGCTATCTGAAGGCGCTCCGGTTGGCCGACCAGTTCGAGGACGAGATCGAAGCGGTACTCTTCGAACTCGACCAGCGGATGGTCGATGTCCAACCTGGCCTGTTCGATTTGAATACCAGCGCCGATTTCAAAACTAATCGAACTACATCCAGTGCGCTGACAACCCACCGAATCAATCATTCGATGACGGGCCCCATGGCCCCTGAGAGCGACCAGACGCAGAAACTGAACGTCCACCTGTATTGGATGCCACCGACGGAGTACAACCGCACCGACATCGACGGGGCACTTCGAGCGTTCGGGTACAAAATCAAGTATGCGGACGAGGACGTCGATGGCCGGGTTGCGGAACAGACCCGGACTGGCGATTGGCCCTTGGAAACCTCCAGCAATCCGTATGATTCCAACATAGCTTTCTACAAGCACGTCAGTTCAGTCGCAGAGATGGAGGAGACCGCGGATGTACTCGTCAAGCACTTCAGAGAGTTCGGAGACGCATACGCAGTTCATTCAGAGGAGAAATCATAACGAGAGACGAACCGCGAGGCTCAGCAATCCAAATCCTGAACGGCTCCCGTGAACTCGCCTTCTTCCGCGGCTGTCAAGATTTGAAAATCGGAATTCCATCCCTGCCCGGGACTATTCCCCGATGGGAGGCCGCATTGGGATTCCTTGGTGGGCGGCGGTCGCCGTCGAGTGCGTCGAGCGGTCAGTCGTCGGAGACCGTTGGGTTCGTAGCGTCCGTGGCGGGAGCGGGTGGTTCGTGCGTTCCGAAGTTGGGGTGTGTTTCCTCCATCCAGACGTAGACGACCGCCCCGGAGAGGAACATGAGGAGTGCGGTCACGTAGAACGCGGCTTCGGCGTTGACGAGTTCCATCGAGAGCCCGATGAGGACGGCGCCGACGGCGTAGCCGGAGTCGCGCCACATGCGGTAGACGCCCATGCCCGCGGACCGCCACGTGGGGTGCGCTGCGTCGCTCGGTACGGTCATCAGGTTCGGGTAGAGGAGCGCCATCCCGAGGCCGGAGACGGCGGCGAGGATCGCCCAGGGGAGGAAGCCTTCGACGAGGACCATCCCGAGGACGCCACCGCCGGCGAGGAACATCCCCGCGATGACGGGTGGTCGGCGGCCGATTCGGTCGGCGAGGCCGCCGGTCCCGATCTGGAGGAAGTACATCGCGCTGTGGACGGCGACGACGAGACCGACCGCTGCGATGCCGAGCCCCTGGCTGGTGAGGTACAGCGGGACTGCGATCCAGAACAGGGTGTCGACGAAGTTCTCGATGTGGCCGGCCTGTGCCGCGGCGAACAGCGTCCGGTCGCCGTAGGTCGCGCGCTTCAGGACTTCGTTGAAGGGGAGGTTCGCGTCGTGGTGGTCGTCGTCGCCTTCGGCTTTCGCGTACTGGACGGTCTCCTTTATGAGGAAGATGGAGATGAGGAAGGCGAGCACGACGACAGCGGCGAGGAAGTAGAACGGTTCGGGGCGGAGACTCGTCCCTCCGGCGATGATGCCGGTGATCCAGGCGCCGACGGCGACGCCGCTGTACCCGAACGCCTCGTCGATCCCGACCGCGAGGCCGCGTTGGTTGGGGCCCGCGAGGTCGATCTTGGCGTTGATCGCCATGCTCCAGGTCAGCGCCTGGTTGATGCCGAGGAGTACGTTCCCGACCGTGATCCAGCCCCAGCTCGGGGCGAAGATGAGGACGAGCGGGAGCGGGAGTGCGGTCGCCCACCCGAGGACGAGCACTGGTTTGCGGCCGTACTCTTCGCCCCACTTGCCTGCGTAGAGGTTGAGGATGGACTTGACGACGCCGAAGGAGACGACGAACGAGCCGATGACGAGCAGGGACTCGACGCCGAGGACGTCTCGGCCGAGGACGGGGACGACGGCGCGCTCGGACCCGATGGTCAGTCCGGTGGCGAACACGAGCAGGACGTGGAGCGAGAACTGTCCGATGTGCTCGCGGATCCCCTGCTTGAGGTTGGTTGTCGTACTCATTGCTTATTCGGCGGCGCAGTTGTTCGGGCCGAGTTCCAGTTCGGCGAGTTCGTGGTCGGGGACGGATTCTTGTCCGACGTTCGTTCGTTTGACGCGCTCGAAGTTCGGCGGATGGTCCGGGACGTCCGAGGCGAGCGTTTCGACGAACGCGTCGCGGTCACGGTCGAGGTCGTCGTTCCGTTCGGTGACTTCGCCCAGCGTCGCCGTCACCGGCGGTTCGGGCGAGCCGGGGTCGTGTGCGGGGAGGACGACCGCGTCCGCCGCGCGAGACTGGAGGCGCTTCAGGCTCTCGTAGAGCGTCGCGGCGTTCCCTTCGACGTCGGCGTTCTCGATTCCGGCTTCGACGCCGAGTTCGACGCGGCCCACGCTCGTATGGAAGAGCGTGTCGCCCGTGAGGATTGCCGCGCCGTCGAGGTCGAAGGAAACGCTGCCTTCGCTGTGCCCGGGCGTGTGGACGACGTCGACGTCGACAGCGCCGACGGCGATGGTTCGTCCGTCCTCGATGGGGGTCGCGTCGATGGCGAGGGCGTCGTTCGCGTGGAGGTAGTACGGGACGTCGTGGCGTTCGGCGAGTTCCGCGCCGCCGGAGACGTGGTCGGCGTGGGCGTGCGTGTCGAAGACGCCGACGAGCTCGGCGTCGTGGTCGTCGAGTATCGTCTCGTACTCGTCGACGTAGTGGGAGGGGTCGAAGACGGCGGCTTCGCCGTCCGAGACGAGGACGTGAGAGAGGCAGCCTTTCCCGGGGCGAGCGACCTGGATCAGCGTCCCATCGAGGTCGGCGTCGACGGGTGCGTGCCGGTGAACGCGGCTCCAGCCGTTCATCCCGTCGAGGAGCGTTACGGCGTCGTACCCCATGTCCTGAAGCACGTTCGTCGCGGTCCGGGAGACGACGCCCGCGGCACAGACCGTCACGATCTCCGTGTCCTCTGGGAGGGCCGATAGTGCCGCCTTCGCGGTCTCGGGGTCGTGCGTGAGTTCGTCGTAGACGTCGACGTTGACGCTGTCCGGGACGTGCCAGTCCTCGTAGTCCGCCTGGTGGCGGACGTCGAGGACGAGCACGTCGTCTCCGTCGGTCCGTAGTCGTTCGCTGAATTCGTCGGGGGTGAGTTCCGGCATCAGTGTGCTACTTTGCGCGGGCACCCGGATATCGGGAGTGCCGGACATGGCCGGCACCCTTAATTCCGTGTAGGTCGACGTTCTTGATATGAGTCTCTACGAGGCCTCGTTCCGGGTCAAACACGAGTGTCCCTATCGCGAGATATCCGAACGCTACCCGGACCTCACGATACGCGAGTGGTACCTGAGCGACTGCCAGGTGCTCGAGATAACTGCCGCCGGGTCGCCGACTGAGGAGTTACTCGACGAGATCGACCGACTGGGGACGATCCTCCACGAGTCGATCGACGATTCCGGTCTGCACGTCGTCACGCAATCGTGTCTCTGTTCGCTGGAAGGGTCGATCATCGAGCGGTTCGAGGAGTACGACTGTCTGTACCAGCCACCGACGATTCACCGCCAGGGCTGGGAGCATTACTCGGTCATCGCGTTCAGCGAGAGCGACGTGCTGGCGCTCCTCCAGGACCTGGAGGCCGACAGGGACATCGAAGTGCTCTCGAAGACGGCGATCACGGAACAACGGATTCCCCACAGCATGCTGGCGCCGGTCGACCAGTTGTTCGAGGACGTCACGGAACGACAGCTGGCGGCGCTTCGACTGGCACTGGAGAGCGGGTACTACGAGCAGCCCCGGCAGACGTCGCTCCGCGACCTGGCCGAGCGGACGGCCGTCGCGCGGTCGACGTACGAGGAACACCTCCGGAAGGCGGAGAACAAGTTCTTGACGAACGCGGGCGGGTTCCTGCGGTTGGTGACGGCGGCGTCGGCGGCGGACCCGCTGGAGGTCGAGGAGCGAGGGCGCACGGAACGGGTGTCGGACTGAACGGGCGTCGGACCGAGCGAGCGCGGAATGAATGGGTGGTCGCTCGAGGAGGACGAGCCGTTCAACCGATCGTGAGTACTTCGTCGTTGGTTTCGACGACGCGGAGGCAATCCTGCATCGTCGCGCGCGGCCTGAGGTCGTCGGCTTCGATGTCGCGGGAGTCGAGGCACGTTCCACACGCGGAGAGTTCGCCGCCGTTCTGCGTGTACTTGCGCATGACGCCGTGTGGATTGAACTTCGGGTGCTCGAGGTCCGGTGCGTCGACGCCGTCGCCGAGCAGGAAGACTTCGACCGAATGGTCGGCCTCCAGTGCGGTGTTCGCGAGCCGGAAAGCGTTCCAGACGCGCTCGGGGTCGTTGGTCTCCAGGATGATTCCGAGGTCCATGCGAGACGGTTCGTCGTTCGGCCATAGATTCCTGGTGGTCGTTCTCTATCAGTAGGAATCGGACGACTGCGGATTCGACGGGGCCGGCGGTGCGTTCGCGTTCGTCTGGCGGTCGCGAGGTGACGGCTCTCAGTCGAGCCAGTCGGCGAAGGTCGTGGTGGTCTGGCTCTGTTCGATGTACTCGCGCTGGGTGGTGGTGATGGCGTCGGCGAGCGCGTCGCCGTCGTCGAGGCGGTCCCGGACGCGGTCGCGTTTCCAGGTTGCGGGGGTGGTTCTGGCGTGCCAGCGTGCTTCGAGTGGGTCGAGGAGTTCCTCGATGTGGTCGGTCTCGAAGCCGCGGTCGCGGAGGCCGGTGCGTGCGAGGTCGAAGAGTTCGTCGTAGACGACCGTCGGGTCGGTGGCGTGGGTGCCGTCGCGGGTGAGCCAGGCGAGGTCGGCGTCGAAGCCGTCGCGGTGGGCGGCGTAGAAGGCGTCCCTGGCGTCTTCCCAGGGGAGTTCGCGGAGGGGGTGGTCGGTGGTGACGACGCCGTGGAGGAGGCCGGCGACGAGTGCCTGGAGGCCGAGGACGTCGTCGATGGTGGGCTGGGAGGCGAGCGGGCGGTACTCGATGCGGGGGCCGCTGGGGCCGAGGATGGGGCGGATCCAGCGCCAGCAGGTGCCTTGCTTGTGACAGAACTCCCAGTGCTCGTCCACGAATCCCTCGCGTGGCGCGTCTTCGAGCCATTCGCGGAGGTAGGGCGCGCACAGGCGGTCGTCGACGATGCGGTCGACGACGTCGACTGGGGCGTCGAGGTCGCGCGGGAACCGAACCTTCCCTGGTTGCTCGACGTTCATCGATTCGAAGACGGGAACCCGGAGTTCGACGGGGCCGTCGAGGACGACGTCGGGCGTGGGGTCGTCGTAGAGGCCGGGTGGGAGGAACGGCGAGTTCGTCGCGAGCGCGAGCACGGGGCCGGCGGTGCGGAGGGCGGCGTTGTAGTACTCGACGAACTCGTCGGTGGGGACCTGGAGGTGGATCTGCATCGAGGTGGCGAGGGATTCGACGAGGATTGTGGGGAACGACCGCGTGCACCCGGGGACGTCGAGGTGGACGTCGTCTCTCGCGGTGATGTCGGCGTTGAGCGCGTAGTACCGGTGGTGGGGCGCCATGTTCGTCGGACGGACGAGGTCGTCCTCGTGGTCGGCGGCGGTGAGGTACGCGAGCGCGCCCTCGCGTGGTGGAATCGTCCACATGCCGTCGGTGACGAACCGTCGGTCGACGGTCCGGAACGCGCTGGTGATGCGGGCGACGCGGTCGCCGAGTTCCGTCGCCTGGTCGGTGACGCCGGCCGGGTCGAACGACGACGGTGGGGTGTTCACTTCGGCGTTGTGCCGGCCGAGTTCGGGCTCGCAAGCCGATTCGAGTGCGGCGTCGGGGACGTCCGCGAGTCGGCCGTCGGCGTCGACGGCGATGCCTTCGAGTTCCAGGCCGACGGCGAACCGGCCCTCGAAGCGGCCGTCGGCGAACGCGTTCCGGACCGACTTCGCCTGTTCGGTGACGCGACGCTCGAACTCCTCGTGGGTCGCCTCCTCTCGCGTGGCGCGGACGAGGTCGGCGGCGTTCATTGCTATATCCTGGTACGCGTAGCCTGAAGAACTCTCCGTCGGATGCACTTCCTGCGAGCCGACGCAGGCGGGTCGGCGAGGGTGCTGGATGGACGTCGTCGCTGGGGGTCGACGAGAGGGTGCACGAAGAACTATCGTGATGAACGTCGTCGATGCTAAATATGAGTTCGCTGGGTCAGTTCGACCACGAGCGGCGACGGCGCATCTACGAGTACGTCGAACAGAACGGAGCGGTGAAGCCGGAGGCCGCGCGAAAGGCGTTGCTCGTCAAGCCCGAGACGTCGTCGAAGCCAGCGCGCTCGGGCGGCGACCTGGATCCGTCGGTGCCGATGCCGCGGGAGGAGTTCGAGCATCACGTCTCCATCCTCGAGCGCGACGGGCACATAGAGGAGGTCGACGGTCGTCTCCGGGTGGCGTTGCCGATAGATGCGGACGCGACGACGGTGGAGTTCGACGACCTGACGGCGACGGTGCGGCCAGCGCGTCAGGAGGACATCTCCGGCATCGTGGGCGTCATCGAGTCGATTGCGGCGGTGAGTAGCTACGTGGTGGCGACGCGGTTGGCGAACGAGGTGACGCGCGACGAGGTGTTGTTGCGGCACAACGAGAGCGAGGACCGCGTGTTCTTCGTGGCGACGGTGGACGACGACGCGGTCGGGTGGTTGCACGTGGAGGTCGTGCAGGCGCCGATGATGAATCATACGGCGGAGTTGACGGTCGGGGTGCTCGAGCAGTACCGCGGGAACGGGCTGGGGTCGACGTTGATGGAGCGAGGACTCGAGTGGGCGGAGCGCCGGGGGACGCGGAAGGTCTACCAGAACCTGCCGGCGACGAACGAGCCCGCGATCTCGTTCCTGGAGGACGCGGGGTGGACGGTCGAGTCGACTCGCGACGGGCACTACTGCATCGACGACGAACTGGTGGACGAGGTCCAGCTCGCGGTCTGGCTGGACGAGTAGCGGACTCGATCGACCGTCGCCGGGGGTCTCCGTGCATCGTTGCCCGCGCCGACAGCTATATGTGAACGAATCTCATGGGGACGAACGCATCGTGTTCCAACCGTGCCAAAACTGTCAGACGCCAATCGACGAGTATCTGTTGGATAAACAACTCGAACCGTTGCGCGACCTTACAGTGGACGACTTCAACGTCTGCAGCGACTGCGCAACCGTCGAAGCCGATGCGTGCGTGGAGTGTGGCGGCGCGGTCTACGTTCCGAGGAACGTGACGGACACGCCCGACTACTGTCCGGCGTGCCGTTCCGACCTCATCGAGCGGACTGGCGAGGATCCCGGGTGGCAGTGCGACGCGCCTTCCACCTGAGCACTCGCCCCAGTGCAGCTGTTCGAATCACGAGCGCGATCCTGCCGACGTCGACCGACACCCCATAGCGTCGCGTCCGACACGAATTCGACGGCTACCACTCTCCGGAAACTTATGCAGGCTGCGGTCGAAACCACCCAACGTGACCTCCATCGCCGAATACACCCTGTTCGGCGGCGACTTCCCGCTGGGACGCGTATTCGAGGAGCGGCCCCGCGTGACGCTCGAACTCGACCGTATGGTCCCGAGCGGCGACACCGTCATGCCGTACTTCTGGGTGTACGACCCTGAGTGCGGCCTCGATGCGGTGCTCGCGACGTTCGAGACGCTCCCGGAACTCAGAGCGGTGACGCTCATGGAGGACCTCGGCGACAGGGGCCTGTTCCGTGCGGAGTGGAAGCCCGAGTACATGGGGATCATGCGGGCCATCGAGGAAGCGGGCGTGACGGTGGTGTCGGCGACCGGGTCGAACGACGGGTGGACGTTCGAACTCCGAGCGGACGCCCCGGAGCGGCTGTCCGCGTTCCAGGCACACTGCGAGGAGCACGACATCGACGTCTCGCTCGCGCGCCTCCGGCAACTCTCCGAGACTGGACGGGGTGACGCGTACGGTGTGACCGACGAGCAAAGCGAGGCACTCCTGTTGGCGTACGAGCGCGGCTACTATCGGACGCCGAAGGCGGTGTCGCTCGCCGAACTCGCAGACGAGGTCGACATCACCGGGCAGCCGTTCGGGTCGCGACTCCGCCGTGGCACCCATCGCCTCATCGAGAACACGCTCGCCAGCGACACGGAGAGCACTTGAACGTCGTTCATGTGAAGAGGGAACCCTGAACCACGTCGGTGGAGTGAATGAACCAATGACTCAGGGCAAGCAGACCACTGCGACCGGTCAGCTAATCGGTTTCAGCGACACAGACATCGAGTTCGACGCCGAACGCGGCACGTACCGGACGACGTTCGACCCGACGACGAACGCGCCGTCCGACGTCGTGGTCGAGACGGTATCCGCCGTCACCGGCACTGCACCACTCGACCTCGAACCGCTGTACTCCGCGGTCGACCCGGACGCCCTCGACTCCTTCTTCGTATCGACCGCAAGCGGGACGAATCGGACCGGACTGACGACGTTCGCGTACAGCGACTGCGAGGTCACCGTCTCGGCCGACGGCGTCGTGCTCGTCGACCCGTTCACGAGCGACGCCTCGAACTGAGAACGGTTCGATTCGGAGAACGGTTCGATTCGGAGAACGGTTCGATTCGGAGAACGGTTCGATTCTGGACGCTTCACCCCACGAAACAGCGAACGCATCGTGGGTTCACTGGACGGACTGACCGACGTCGTCGAACACCGTGGGCGGCGTCGTCGCGGTGTGAGTCAGACGACGACTCGAAGTGGGTTAGACGACGCCGCGGTCGTGGAGGTGGTCGTACGCGACGGATGCGACGATGAGGAGTGCTTCGAGAGCGAACAGGGCGACGGTCAGCTGGAGCAGGCCGACGCCGAACCCGCCCGCGTTCGCGCTTCCGCCGGCGAACGCGAAGAACGCGCCGACCGCGGTCGCACCGAGCGTGTACGTGGCGAGCGTCCAGAGGACCTGTCGGACGCCGTAGAGCGGGCCCTGCGGGTCGAACCAGCTGTCGGGGAGTACACTCGCGCTGTCGTCGACGTCGCCGTCGCGAACGGTCTCCAGTTCCATGTTCCCGCATCTGTCACAGGGCGGCGTGTGCTTCGGGACGGTCTTCGAGCAGTTCGTACACCGGAACGCGACCTCGTCGATGCTGTAGTCTTCTTCGACGTCGTCGTCGACGTGCCTGACGTCGTCGCTCGCGCACTGGAGGCACGGCGCGGTCCGCTCCGCGTACGTCGCGCCACACGTCCGACAGACCCACTCGTCCATACGCCCACTAGGGAATCGGCGAGTAAACGTTTGACGTCGCGACCTTCCCGCGTGGACGCCGGCACGCGGTATCGGTCGCGTGCCGAATCGACGACGCAACCAGTCGCCTTCTGTCGTCACGTGCCCGATTAACTACGATGAGTTTTGGTAGCTACGACGGATCCGAACAGAAGGACGAGGCGACAAACATCGACGACGACGAGTAACGGGCACGCGCCGCGCTGTCGAGGCAGGCACGACCGCCGACGTTCGGCGGTAGCGAGTCAGGTACAAGATCCGACGGTCGCGTTCTACGATCGTTCGTCGCTTCGGGGAGCGGTGTCGTCGTCGGAGACGAGTACTCATAGTGATTATTGCGAGTCTTTACCGCTGAGTAACGAGAGAATCCGTCCGTCAGGGCTGAAGCAGTCCGGTTTTCGATGCCTCTGCCGAAAATCACCGCAATAATCACTATCAGTCCGTGCTCCAGAAGGCGTCCGGGCCGTGGTCGTCCTGCCACGCGAACGCGAACAGACGTCGGGCGGGTACACGCTCGAGTGTGCGGACGTCGGCGTCGTCGTGGTCGTCGCTCCGACCGTTCGCGCCGTCCCAGCGCGCGCCGTCGGCGGTATACGTCCCGGGTTCGGCGGTGCGTTCGAACTCGAAGCCGGGGTTCTCGAAGGCGTGCACGCCGTCGGGGGTCGCGAACGCGACGACAGCCTGGTCGCCGACGGTGGCGTGTGCGACGCTCCCGTTCGCCTCGACGCGCGGGACTGGGAACCCGAGCGCGTCGTCGTCGACTTCGACGCCGAGGACGACCGTCTTCGGGTCCAGGTCGGTGCGCTCCCAGTCGCGACCCTCGCCCGTACTGCGGTGTGCACCGAGGCCGAAGCCGTCCATCTCGAAGTACGACTCGTAGGGTGCGTCGTCGTAGTCGATGGGTTCCGGGTCGTCCGTGTCGCTCGCCGCCTCGCTCTCCCCGCCGGGGGCGGCGAGCACCTCGCCCTCGGGGTGGTCCACACGGTATCGGTCGACGGTCGTCATCGCCGCCGGGAGCACGGTGAGTTCTGTGCCCTCCAGCGCCCCCGAGATGGCTACGCCGAGGGATTGCTTCCACTCGCTCTCGGTCTCGCGGTCGTACATCACGAGGTCGTCGTCCGCGAGCTTCCCGCTCACACCGAACTCGAGGACGCGCTCGCCGTCGCCGGCGTCGACACGACGATCGTAGACGACCGCGCTCCCGCACAGCGGGCACCACGTCACCGCAACCGGCTCGTCGTCGACCGTCGCGTTACATATCTCGTGGTAGTGCAGATACCGGACCGGGTACGCGCGCGCCGGGTCGCCGTCGACGACCACGACCTCGTCCGCGTCGTCGCCGTCGTACTCCGCGACGGACTCGTACGTCGGGTCGTCGATACTCGGGATGGCGTCCCGCGGCAGGACGTCTGTGACGTTCATGCCAGAGCGTGGACGGCGTGGCGTCGAAAGGGTTCGGGTGTCGTGAGCAGTTCGCGTTCGACCGGCTCAGTCAAGTTCGAACCGGATCCGTTCCTCGCCCTTCCCGGCGGTTTCGCGACCGGTGACGGTCACCTCGCCGACCGCGCCGGTGTGGGTGACGTGCGTGCCGGCGCACGCGGTGCGGTCGATGGGGTCGGCGGCGGCGTCAGCGCGCTCGCAGTGCCCGCGTGCCCCCTCGCCACCGATCTCGACGATCCGGAGTTCGGTGATGCTGTCCGGGAGCAGGTCGATGCGCGTGCGATCCGTGTCGAGTTCGTCCTCGGCGACGTCGCGGTCCATCGTGTACCAGCGGACCGGGTGGTCGGCGTCCACGCGTTCGCGAACCCGGGACTCGATGGTCTCGAGGTCGTCGTCCTCGAAGCGCTCGTACTCGCAGTCGATTCGAGCGCGGTCCTCGTAGAGCTGGTTCCCCGTGGTGCGGGCGTCGTACTCCTCGAGGAGCACCGCCGAGAGCAAGTGCTGGGCGGTATGATATCGGGAGTGCGCGCGACGGCGTTCGTCGTCGACGACGCCCGTGACGACGTCGCCCTCGCGTAGCGGGAGTTCGTCGCCGTCGAACTCGACGCGGTGCTCGAGGACGTCCGTGAGCGCCACGTCGACGACGTCGACCGCGTCGTCGTCGGAGCGGAGGACGCCCGTGTCGTGGGGTTGCCCGCCACCGGTTGGATAGAAGTACGTCTCGTCGAGCACCACCGCGTCGTCGCGGACGCTACTCACCGTCGCCTCGAACTCTCGGACGGCCGAGTCGTCGAGATATCTCCGTTCGGTCATATCGACGCCTCCTCGGGGACGCCACGTAAGTATGGGTGTCGAAACGCCTAAGAGTTGAACGGGCGTTTTTACAGACAACAATGACTACGAACAGTTTGCAATCGGTTCTTCTTCGAGGTGGGAACGCGTGGGCGTCGAAATAAAAGAGTCGCGCGTGACCGACGAGGAGTTCGCGACGATGAAGCAGTTCGTCTACGACTACCTCGCGGCGAGCGTGGAGAACGAGGAGGAGGGTGGACGGATGCGCTGGTACCCGTGGCATTCCGCGGAGTACCGGTACAATCACATCCTGAACGTCGTCGGGCTCGCGACGAGGATCGCGGACCGCGAGGGCGCGGACGTGGACGTGACGCGCGTCGCCGCGCTCTTCCACGACATCGCGAAACTCGACGCCGACCAAGACGTGCACGCCGAGGAGGGTGCGCGCGTCGCTCGCGAGTACCTCGAGACCCACGGCGAGTTCCCGACGTCGTTCGTCGACGAGGTGTGCCGGTGCGTGGAACAGCACTCATACCAGGACGAACTCACGGACTTGCCCCTGGAGACGCAGTGCCTGATCGAGGCGGACATCCTCGACAAGGTCGGCGCGAACGGCACCGCGCTGATGCTCCTCCGCATGGGGTACGAGGCGCGGACGCACATGGACTCCGCGGAGATGGTCGAGCGCGTTCTCGACCGCGGCGAGGACGCCGTCGAACGCATCGAGACCGACACGGCCGAGTCCATCGCGCACCAGCGACTGAAGCGCGTGAAGTGGTTCCGCGAGTGGCTCGAGGCGGAGGTTGCGGAGATGGACGTCGGGGAACGCGACGTCGACCTGGGGTGAACTACAGCAGGGTGTTGCTGGCGTCGACGAGGAAGACGACGCCGAACCCGGCGAGGACGAGTGCGCTCGTTCCGGCGACGATCGGTGCGAAGTCGTCGACGCGGCGGCCGGCGGCGACGAGCGTCGCGGGGAACCCGCCGACCCAGATGAGGATGCCGAGGAAGAACCCGACGATGAGGGCGGGACTGCCGGTGGTGACGACGACGACGTCCGCCAGTTGCCCGCCGACGTAGGGCGTATGGGAGAGCACGTCGACGGTCCCTGGGCGGAGCATCCGGACGCCGACGGTCAGCCAGAACACGATCTGGTAGGGGTTCGTGATGGCGAGCGCGAACGCCTTCGTGAACCCGCGTTGCTCGCCGGGGAGCGTCGGTTCGGCGTCCGCGTCGGGGACGGTATCGGATTCTGCGGCGTTCTCGAAGCGCGTCACGCCGAACGCGGTACCTTCTCTGGCTTCCGCGAACGCGCCGATCGCGAAGTACAGCATGAGGACGCCACCGGCGCCGACCATCACGCCCTTCAGGACGGGCGCGTCTTCGACGAACTCGACGACGCCGAGTGCGGCGAGGACGAAGAACGCGGCGTCGGCCGTGAACGCACCCATGCCGGCGCGAGCACCGGAGCGCCACCCGCGGAGTACGCTCTCCTGAGCGATGACCGCGTTCATCGGTCCTGGTGGGGCGGCGAGTGCGAGACCGAACACCGTGCCGACGGCGAGCGAGACGACGAGAGACGCCATTCACTCGAAGTGAACGGCGAGGTCGGGAAAAAGCCTCCGTCGTTCCTTCGGCGACCGAGGAACGGATGGCGACGTCGACGCGACGACGCCTTAGACCACTGCGGTGAGCGTCGTCGTAGCGAACGCGACGAACTCCTCCCAGAGCGAGACGCCGACCGCGAGGGAGAGCGCGGTGTCGAACGCGAAGAACGCGAACACGGCCGCACCGGCGAAGTGCGCTTTCCGCGCGTTGAACCGATGCGAGAACGTGTAGAAGAAGTACGCGTTCGCGAGCGACACCGGAATGATGACGAGCATCTCGCCGACCCAGATGCCGGGGCGAGCGCCGTACTTCGCGGCGAGCGTGACGGTGATGATCTGGGTCTTGTCACCGAACTCGCCGGTCGCCATCATCGCGAAGATCGGGAGGAACCCACCCAGTGGACTCGGGACCTCGCGACCGAGGACGGTCACGTCGTCGATGCCCGACGCACCGAGCATGCCGCCGTCCGACTCCACGGAACTCGCCCGGCCGTCCGACTCCACTGACGTCGTTCCGTCGTCAACGTTCGCGGGACCCGTTCCGCCGTCGGTGTCGACGGCGTCTCCCTCGCCGACGATGGTGCCCGGGGCGGGCGCCGACCGAACGAGGAGGACCGCGAACAGGAGGAACATCGCGCCCGTGAACGCATCCAGCCAGAACGGCGAGAGCGCGCCCTGGACCAGACTGCCCGCGTATATCTCGACGACCGTCCAGCCGGCGAACGCACTCCCGGCGGCCGCGACGACGACGAGCGGGTGGAACCGCGTCGACAAGCCCGCGATGATGAACTGGACCTTCTCACCGGGGAGTACCGTCAACTGCGCGAGTGCCGCGATGACGACGAGTTCCCAGAACGGCACGCTACTCATGCGTCCGGCGTCTCAGGGGCGTCGCGTTCCTCCTCGTCGTCGGTCACCGACCGAACGCGGATGGACGTCGCCACCTCCTTCGGGAGGCTCTGGGAGTCGCCGTCGACGTCGAGCGTCAGCATCCCGAACGGGGCGACGTCCCGGACCTCGACGACCGTGCCTGGGACGATGCCGGCACGTTCGAGGTACCGGAGTTCCTCGTCGTCGCGGTCCCTGACGCGCTTCACTTCCACGACGTCACCGGCCTCGTGCTCGGAGAGCCGCGAATGGCCCGCAGCCTCGGGTTCGGTGAGGTCCGCGTCCGGGATCGGGTCGCCGTGTGGGTCCACCGTCGGTTCGTCGAGCGCGGCGGCGAGTCGTCGCTCGAACTCCTCGCTGATGTGGTGCTCGAGGATGTCCGCCTCGTCGTGGACGTCCGTCCAGTCGTAGTCCAGATGCTCCGTGAGGTACGTCTCCAGGAGGCGGTGGTGACGGAGCACCTCCAGCGCCACCGTCGTTCCCTCCTCGGTGAGTTCCACGCCCTTGTACTTCTCGCGGTCGACGAGCCCGCGTTCCTCGAGTTTCTCGACCATGCTCGTCACCGTCGGCGCGGTGACGTCGAGGTGGTCGGCTATCGTGGAGGTCGAGACGGGCGGGCCGACCTCCTCCTCGAGTTCGTAAATCGCTTTCAGGTAGTCCTCCATCACGTCGCTGAGCATCGTCTCTATCGCGAATTAGAGGCGTCTAAACCGAAAAAGGTACTGCTGCGAAACCACGAGTCGACCGCTCGGGGTTTGGGTCGATAGTCGCACCGCTCCGCGGTTCGTCGAACAACGGTCGAGTCGCACCGCTCCGCGGTTCGCCGAACAACGGTCGAGTCGCACCGCTCCGCGGTTCGTCGAACAACGGTCGAGTCGAGGTGATTACGGAAGTACGAGGAGAAAGCCCCGCCGTTCACGGCGGGGATGAATCCGGTAACGACGTCACGACCGCTGGAATTACCCCCTCGGACAGCGTATCTATAGGTGAGCACAACGGGCAAAAACTGGCGGTTGGATTGGGGTCCGCCCGGACGACGAAGGCCACCATACCGTTCCCGGAAGGGCGTCACCGAGGCCGTGGCGACACGGCAGGCAAAAAGCGACCCTCGCTCGATTGTGCCTGCCCGCCGTGGCACGAAGGGCAGACAGGCCGATGGCACGGCCCGTGCCCGGACGCGGGGAAACCGGCGACCGGGAGCATCCCCGCCGTCTCGCCGAGACGAACGGGATGCACGGTGCAAGCGGATACCGCGTCCGAACGGACGCCGAACACGCCACACCCCTCGCGGGGCCGACGTATCGCGCACACACCCGGTATCGCCTCACCGGACCTCGTTCGGAAGGCAAGAAGTTGCCAGCGGGGACGCGGGACCGGCCCGCTGTCCCACGCTGGAATCCTCGCGCTTCAGCGCGGGGAGGATGTCAAACGTCTTCGTCGAGTATCTCGCCGACAGCGAAGTTCGACTTCACCTCCGTGATCTCGACCTTGACGCGCTCGCCGACGTCCGCACCCGGGACGATGATGACGTACCCGCGCTCGACGCGCGCGATGCCGTCACCCTGCTTGCCGATGTCCTCGATCTCGACGTACCGGGTCTCCCCTCTCTCGACGGGCGGCTGGGGCTCCGACGGAGCCGTCTCTTCGGGCTCCTCGCTCGAGGAACTACGCTCTCGAGCGATGAGCGCGACGCGATACGTCTCCCCGGGCGCGACCGTGCCGCGCTCGACTTCTCGTTTCGGAATCTCGACCGTATAGGAATCGCCGTCGTCGGTTACTTCGGCGCTGAACAGACACAGGAGTTTATCAGAGATTTCCACAGTGAACCCTCACCCCTACCTGGCGGCGGCGTCACCTTAGAACTACCGCCAACGGCGCGAATTTTTCCGCCGAATCGTCGGCGAACGATGCCCGACTCGACGGGGGTCGGTGGCACGATCCCGGCTGGCGACGCGGCGCGTCAGTCCGCGTCTCCGGGCTGGTTCGCGGTCGCGAACCCTTCGAGGCCGACGTCCGCGTCGACTGGTACGTCCGCGGCGGCCTCGTACGGTCGGTTGACGAGGACGTCGCCGGCGGTGCCCGAGGCGATGCCGGGGATCGCGGTCAGTTCGTCCATGGTCGCGGCGTTCACGTCCAGCGGGTACGGTACGCCCGTCACCGACCGGTAGCCGTGGTCGACGATGGCGATGTCGCGCACCGCGCCGAGTTCGCGTTCGCCCGGAATCCCGACGAGGAGCGGGTACGTGCCGAGCTGGCGACCGAACGTCCGCCCGTCCTGGTGGTACTCGAAGTGGACGTCAGGGAGGACGGTCCCGACGGGTGCGACGCGCTGGAGCATCGGGTTGTCCACGGTCTCGCGGACCTCGCGCTTGTACTTCTTGAACTGGCGCTTGTGGTCGAGTGCGATGCTCGCGCCCGTTTCCGCCATGTCCGTCCCCTCGAACGCCATCACCTGCCGGATGTTGATGCGTCGCACCATCAGGCCCGCGTCGAGCACGCGTTCCAGGAACTGCTTGTTCAACTCGTAGGTCTTCTCGCGTTCGCCCTCGAGCCCGTGCAGGAGGTTGATGCCCGGGAGGAGCTTCGGGAGCTCCGACCCGGGTTCGGCGTCCGGTGACGGCCCCGACCCGGGGTCCTCGCCCGGCCGCCAGCCACCTTCCTCGTTCACGATGCGGACGGCTTCGAAACACTCCTCGGCGGTCACGTTCAACTCGTTGCGCTCCTGTACCACCGGATCCGCGGATTCGAGCCCGAACGCCGCCGTGTCACCGGCCGTGTTGTACTTCGCGATCGTCCGGATGCCCTCCCGACTCAGTTCCGGCCACTTCACGACCGTGATCGGGTTCATGTTGTCGAGGTGGAGCGTCTCCAGGTCGGGTGCGACTTCGCGGATACCTGCGTACAACTGTTCCAGGGCCGCCGGATTGGGTTTCTCGCCGTCGCCGCCGTACGCGAGGATGTCAGCCTGCCGGCCCAGGCGGAAGTGCACCACGCCGTGGTCGCTCAACGCGTCCACCTCGCCGACGACGCTCGGCGGCGTGCGGAAGTCCGGGTCGCCGTACATCGGCTCCGTACAGAACGAACACCGGTACGCACACCCACGCGACGTCTCCATCTCCGCGATGAGGTACTCGGGGTGGTTCGGGTGCTGTTCGACGACGAACGCACCGTCGGTCGCCCACCGGTCGACCTCCGCAACGGACCGGTATCGGTCGTCGAATCCCTCCAGACCGCTCTGCACGAGGTCGTACGCCGCCGCTTCGACGTCCGCCATCGCGAGGAAGTCGAAGTCGAGGTTCTTCCGCTCGGTTTCGGTCGCCCCCGCGTTCTCCTCGCCGACGCCGAACCGGACCGGGCCACCCATCACGCTCGTTCCGTTCGCAACCCACGCGAGCTTCCGGACCTCGTCGGGTTCGGCGGGCGTCCCACCGACGTACTTCCCGGGCACGGTCATCCCGCCGATGTACACCATGAGGTCCGCTTCCTCGACGTCCAGCCACTTCGCGTTGTCCTCGCGGAGTTCGTCAATCGTGTGGTACGTGATCTGCTCGCGGGGCACCCCGGCGTCGACGAGCGCTCCCGCGGTGTAGCGCGGGTACGTCGACACGTACGGCGGCACCCCGAAGTGCGCCGGTTCGTCGACGTAGCCGTCGACGATCGTCACGTCGACGCTCGCGGGGTCAGTCATACACCCGTGTTGACGCCCGAACGGTAAAACGCGTGCGGAGCACGCCGGTCGGGTCAGAAGATTAATACTTCGTGGTTCGGGAGTTCGTTCCATGAAAGATACCGTCTCCCGTCGCGAGGCGCTCGGTGCGTCCGCCACGACCGTTCTCGGTGCGCTCGCCGGATGCAGTGGATTCGGCCTGCTCGATGGTGACAGCGGCGGCGATTGGGACGCGTGGGTGTACGACCCTCGGAAGTTGCGGGACTCGGACTCGTACAACCAGGACCTCCGAATGCGGTCGCCGTCGAAGCTCGCGTCCGTCGAATCGTCCCTGCGACCCGAAACGGAACGCCTCGCGTCCCCGATCTACGTCGAAGCGGACGTGTTCGACGACGTCTCGAACGTCGACTGGTCCGCGTCGTATCGAGATCCACAGTTCAACCAGCCAGGAGTCCTCGCTCACGGCGGCTCGTTCGATGTAGACGTCGCGCGAACGGCTAGCGGCGCCCTCTTCGACGCTTCCCCAGACGCAGCCGAGTCCGTCGGAACGATCGGCGACTTCGAGATCGCTCGATACACCGAGGACGATCACGCCGCGTACCGCGACGGCGAAGCGGTCGCTGTCGGCGGTGCAACGACCGACACGACCCGATCGATCGTCGACCGTCGCCTCGACGACGAGACGATCCCTGGAACCGGGAGCGATGCGGTGAAATCGTTCCTCGGCCACTTCGAGTCCGACCACGTCGTGAACGCACGGTTCACGTGGGACGGGGACCGCGACGTCCCGGGATGCTCGGGCTTCGGCTACACCGTTCACGGCGAGACGACGACCGCACGGCTGGTGGACGTCCGGCTGCGGACCGAAGACGACCTCGAAACGCTGGCCGAGGAGATAGACGCTCTGCGAGACGTGACGGTCGAATCCGACGGCGAGGTCGTCGCACTCTCCGGGACCGTCGACACCGACCGTACAGCATTGAACGGGAGCATGTTCAGGCTCCGAGAAGCCCCCTTCGAGTAGCCCCAGCGTCGCGCCCCGTTCTCCGACGGTATCCACGAGACCGGTCCGTTCGAAGCGCATGGCGGGGTACGCCCTCCGAAAGCCCCTTTCCGGTCGCCCGCGAAGGGTCGGGTATGCCCGCCACGAAGGAGGTCCGCTGTACGAGCGACGACTGCGAGCTCGACATGTTCGAGAACCACTACACGTACGACATCGCGGACGACCACTCCGTGGAGGACCTGTCGTGCCCGCTCTGTCAGGGGACGACGTGCCTGGAGGAGATCGAGGTATGAACTTCGGCGACGTCGGCCGGTCGCTCGGAAACCGCGTGCTGGAGACGGTTGGTCGGGCGGCGAGTCGCGTCCAGGAGTCGCGGCCGCTCCCGACAGACGTCCTCGAGAGCGAGGACGCGTACCTCGTCGTGTTCGACGCGCCGGGTGCGAGCAAGACGGACGTCCAGGTCCGGTACGTCGAGGGTGCGGTGGAGGTCCGCATCGACCGGTTCCGCGAGTTCTACGACGACTACGAGATGCGCGTCCCGGGTCGCGGGATGTCCCTCGACGGGCGTGCGCGACTCCCCGACGATGCGGTCGTCGAGGCCGAGGAGTCGAGTGCGACGCTCCGCGCGAACGGGACGCTCGAAGTCCGGGTTCCCAAGGGCGACGCGGACGGCGAACTCGACGCGAGCGCCGGCACCGTCGAGATCGCGGCGCCCGACGACGACGCCGGATCCGACGTCGAGGCAAGCGATGCCGAGGAGAGCGAGTCGGACGACGAGTTCGACGCGGACGTAGAGACCGGGTTCGAGGACGAGGACGACCCGGCCGACGTCTGAGTCCGAGTCTGAGTCCGAGTCTGAGTCTCGACGCCAGGGCGTGCGTCAGCGTTCCTCGACGAGCATTCCTTCCGCGACTTCGAACTCCTCGTCCCCCGAGAAGCGCGTGGGGTCGAACGCGTCGATCCCGTCGTCGGTCCCCAGGACCTGTTCGGCGAGCGTCTCGCCGAGTGCGGGGGCGCGCATGAACCCGTGCCCCTGGAAGCCCGTGCCGACGTACAGGTTTTCAGCTAGTCGTCCGAGGAGTGGGTCGCGATCCGGCGTCGCCGTGCACAGGCCCGCCCACGCCTCCGTGACGCGGGCGTCCGCGACGCCCGGGACGCGCTCGACGACGCGGTCCTGGAGGTCGTCGGCGAACCCGTCGTTCGCGTCCGCGTCGTAGTCGTCGGGGTCGGCCTCGTGCTCCTCGGTGCCGTTCCCGGCGAGTACGCCGTCTGCATGCGGCCGCAGGTAGAACCCGTCGGTGGCGTCGTACGCCATCGGACCGTCGTACTCGGTGGCGTACGTCGCCGCCTGCACGCGATAGGGCTTCATCGCGACCCTGAATCCAGCCCCTTCGAGCACCTGCTTGGTGTGTGCACCCGTCGCGACGACGACGTCGTCGAACTCCTCGTCGTTCACCGCGAGCGGGTCGGTCGCGACCGCCGCAGGTTCGTGCTGGCGCAGTTCCGCGCCCTGGCGCTTCGCGAGCACGGCGAGCGTCCGCGCGTACGAACTCGGCGTCGTGTACCCGGCCGCGCCCGCGACCGCCGCGACCGCGACGTCGTCGGTCGCGAGCGACGGGAACCGCTGGGCGAGCTCGTCGGACTCCATCCGCACCGCCGCGACGCCGTGCCCTTGCATCCGCGGGAGTTGCTCGCGGATGGCGTACTCGCGCTCCTCGTCGCCCGCCCTGGCGAGCCAGACGTACGGCGACTCGTGGAACTCGAACTCGCCGACATCGTCGAACGTCCGGAAGCGATCGATGGCGCGCGCGCCGACCTCGGCGTCGACGTCCTCCGCGAACGCGTTGTAACAGACGCCGGCGGCCTGCCCCGTCGATCCGTCCGCGACCGACCCGGCCTCGAACAGCGTCACGTCCACGTCCTCGCCGTCGACGTCCTCGCCCTCGAACGCGAGGTCGAACGCGACCGTCGTCCCGAGTGCGCCAGCGCCCAGGACCGCGACCGACCGCGTCATCGATGCGCCTCCGGGAGCAGGTCCGCGAACGCTTGCGCGTCCAGCCAGCGGAGGAGGGCGTCCAGTTCGCTCGTCGCCTTCTCGAACAGTTCCGCGCCAGCGTCGGCACTCCCCGCAGTCGGCGTTCCGACGGCTCCGGACTCGGAGAAGTCGACGGTATCGAACCCGACGGGTGCACCGTGAACGGACTCGCCCCATGCGTCGGCGGCACCCGCTTCGGCGTCCGCCAGGGCATCCTCGCGCACGTACTCGGTCAGGTGCATCAGCAGACTCGTCTCCAGTTCGTCCGCGTGCCCGATCCCCTCGACGTCGAACAGTTCCGTCTCGAGCCCCTCGAGGTTCGACCACCAGTTCCAGGGCGTCGCGAACGCGACCTCGCGCTCGCGGAGTCGCCGCGCCGCCCGCGTCAGCGCGTCGGTGTTCCCACCGTGGCCGTTCACGAACACCGCCTTCCGGACGCCGTGCTCGGCGAGACTCGCGACGACGTCGTGCGCGTAGTCCTCGAACGTCTCCGGCGTCACGGAGAGCGTCCCGTGGAACTGCCGGTGATGCGAACTCACGCCCACCGGGATCGGCGGGGCGAGCACCACGTCCTCGCGCTCGGCGACGTGCTCCGCGACGCCCGTCGCCGCGTAGAGGTCGGTACCGAGCGGGAGCGCCGGTCCGTGTTGCTCGATACTCCCAGTCGGGACAACCGCGACCGACGCCGCAGAGAACGCCTCGGCTGCCGTCGTCGTCGTGTGCGTCGCGAGTTCCATACTCGCCACTGCGAGAGCGGGTGCCGAAAAACGCTCGGTGTCCGACTCGGGGAGGTTCTCCTCGCCGTCGGTCTCAGAGCCCGACGGCGTCCAGTCCACGTGCGGGGTACGCGACGACGTGGTCCACGCCGAGCGCGTGGAGTTCGTCGACGCGCTCCCGGACCGCGTCGACCTCGCCGACCAGCGCGTAGTCCCGGACTGCCTGCGAGAGGACGTCGCGAGCGCGACCGGTCGCGTTCGCGTCCGTCGCCACGTCCTCGCCGTCGGGGAGCGCACGCCGCACCGGACCGCGGCGCGCGGCGTACGCGCCCACGGCGTCCAGCACGGCGTCCTCGTCTTCCGTGAGGACCGTCGGTGCGTACACCGCGACCTCGCCGTCGAACCCGGCGGCTCGGAGCGCGCGAACGTCCCGCGCCGTCGACCGCGACAACAACTCGAACTGGGTCGCGCCCGTCGCGAGCGCCACGCGCTCGACCGACTCCGTGCCCACCCACGCCTGGGGGTGGCGTTCGACCATCGCACCCAGCCGGGGCGCGACGGCACGAGACCCCTCGTCGTCGTCGAGGTACGCGCCGTGACCCGCGACGAGCACCCGACCGGCGTCGTCGGGAAGCGTCGCGTCGAGCGAATCGTCACTCAACGGGTCGAACCCGCTCGCGCGAACCGGCGTCGTCACCCGCAGGTCCGTCTCCGCCGCGAGCGCCGCGAGCGTCTCACGCTCCGGGACGTGCTCGCGACCCTCGTAGTCCACCGTCACCGTCTTCACGTCCGCGTCCAGTGCGCGCGACACGTCGCACTCCGCGGGTTTCAACGCCAGGGCGTCGACGCCGGCCGCCGCCAGCGCACTCGCCCCGGTCGCGTGGCTACTCCGTTGCATCAGCGACCACCTCGCGTTGCGAGAATAGGTCTAGTACTGCTCGTGCGGAACTCGATCCATCGTCTGTGCGACCATGTCGACACCCTGAGCGTGCCCGGGTTTAAGGGTGACGGAGGTCGCGAAAACCTGCCAGTTCCCGAGACGGTGCGTGCGAGCCCGCAAGGTCCTCACCCGAAGCTCGGTCGCCACGAGAGCAGGGCGACGGTGACGACGAAGACGACCGTCGACAGCCCCAGCGACTGTCCGTACGCCGCCGCCGCGACCGCGGACCCACTCCCGGCGAGGCTCGATAGCACCGCGGCGAGTATCGGCCACGAACACGACACGCACGACAGGAGCCCGAGGACGCCGGAGATGGCGGCACCGGCGGCGTCGACGACGGTCGCGTACACGAGGTACGCGAGCGTCGCGTACCCCACGAGCTTGTACGGTACCAGGATGAGCGTCGCCAGCGCACCCTCGTAGACGGCCGCCGGCCCGTACCCTGGCGGCAGGTTCGCGGAGACGTACCACCCCGGCGTCGACGGCCCGTCGACGAGCGCGTACCCCGGCGACAGCACGCCACCGAAGTACGCGAGCACACAGAGATACCCGACCGCGACCGCGACCGCGACCGCGCGCTCCCGACCCTCCGTCGCCGGGACGTCGGCCGCCCACACGCCGACCAGCGCCGCGTTCACCCACACGAACGGATACAGGAGCGTCAACGGGTCCGTGTACGCCCCGCCCGAATCCGCGAGGTAGAGCGCGAGCACGACGACCTCACCGGTCAGGACCGCGAACGCGACGGTGAGCTCGCGCACGCCCGGCAGTCGACGAACGGCACGTTCGGGATGCATCTCAGAGGACCAGCGAATCCACGACCACGGCGAGCAAGAGCGCGCCGAGGTACGCGTTCGACGCGTGGAACGCCCTGAACGCGGCCGCCTCCGTCTGCTCGTAGTGCAGACGCACCGCGTAGTGCAGGAAGAGCGCGCCGAGCGCTGCACTCGTCACCGCGTACAGGAGTCCGAGGTCGCTGACGATCGCGAGGACGCCCGCGCTGACCAGCGTCGCCGCGATGTACCAGAGGATGTGCTTGCGCGTCGGTGCTTCGCCCTCCACGACCGGGAGCATCGGGAACCCGCCCCGAGCGTAGTCCTCCTTGTACGCGAGCGCGAGGTTGTAGAAGTGCGCGGGCGTCCACAGGAAGATGACCGCCGCGAGCACGATGCCACCCCAGCTGGCGACGTCACCGCCCACGCCGAGGCGGCCCGTCACCGCCGCCCACCCGATGAGCGCCGGCAGTGCACCGGCCGCACCGCCGATGACGGTGTTCGAGACGAAGTTCGGCTTCAGGACGACCGTGTACACGACGCTGTAGAACACGATCGCCGTCAACCCGAGCACGGCAACGAGCAGGTTCACGCTCGCGAACAGCGCGAGCGACGCCAGCCCGAGGGTCGTCCCGAACGCGAGCGCGTGACGCACCGGAACGAGGTCCGCGGCGAGTGGCCGATCGGCCGTCCGATCCATCTTCCTGTCGACGTCCCGCTCGATGACGTGATTGAACGTCCCCGAGGCACCGATGGAGAGCACGCCACCACCGAGCGTCAACGCCACCGTCTCCCACGTCAAGGGATACCCGAGCGTCGACCCGAGCGCCATCCCCGCGACCGCGACCAGACACAGCAACCACATCAGGCGCGGTTTCGTCATGCGCAGATACGCGAGCGCCGTCGCCTTCGCTCGCGGCAGGAACGCCGTCGGAACCGGTGGTCTCTCGCTCGCCTCGGCCGGGATCGGCTCCGGCTGTTCGAGGGACTCCCAGTCGCCGTCACTTGCGGTCTCGGTCTCCAGCGTCCACGATAGCGCGACGATCACGGTCCCGAAGATGAACACGCCCAGGACGAGGTGGATGGACGAGAGCATCGGCGGCGTCGCCGTCGTCGCCGCGAGCGCACCGAGCCCGACCTGGATCGGGTACGCGACCGCAACAACCAGCAACGCACCGCGAACGCGCGTCGTTCCGTCCCCGAGCCACGCCGCGAGCGCCGACGCCGTCACCAGTCCTGCGACGGCGAGTGCGACGACCCGATGCCCCCACGCGACCACGAGCGACGGATCCGAAAGCGACGGTAACCACTGGCCGTTGCACGCCGGCCACGTCGAGCAGGACGACGCCGCGTCCGTCAACGCGGTCGTCGCCCCGACGATGACCAGGAGGTAGACGCCAACAGCCGTCGCGGCCAGCAAGCCACTGAACCGGACGTGAGAACCCACGGGTGCCGGATACCGTCGCGTCACTAGCTCGAATCTTGGACTCCGCATATTTGAACCCGCCGCTTTCGCCCCTTCGCAGGGCATTAGCCACATATTTAACCCCGAAATCCAAAGCACCGGTATACATGGATAGAGCGCGGATCACATCGACGGTGTTCGCCGCCGTCGTCGGCCTCGCCTTCGCGGTCCAGTCGGTCGCCGCACAGGCGTCGAGTTCCGACGCGGCGATTACGAGCCTCAACGAGAAGCTCCTCGTCGTCGCCATCCCGATCACGGTACTCGTGGAGGGCGTCCTCATCTACACGGTACTGAAGTACAAGGACCAGGACGAGGCGAAGCCGACGCGGGAGAACCGGCGTCTCGAGATCACGTGGACGATAGCGACCGCCGCCATCCTCGTGTTCGTCGGTATCTCCGCGAGCATCACGATGGCAGACGACTCCGTCATCACGCCGGACGACCCCGAAGTGGGGGAGGACGCCGAAGAGGTGAACGTGACCGCGTACCGGTACGCGTGGACGTTCGACTACCCTGACTACAACGTCTCCGTCTCCTCGAGTTCGAGCCCGCTGATGGTCGCACAGGGCGAAGAGACGTACTTCCGGTTGACGACCGACGACTGGCTGCACTCGTTCCACGTGCCGACGCTCGGCCTGAAGCACGACGCCGTCCCCGGGAAGATGGCGTACATGAAGACGACGCCGACGAAGGTCGGGACCTACCAGGGGTACTGTGCGGAGTACTGTGGCGTCGGGCACTCCGCGATGATGTTCGAGGTGCAAGTACTGGAGGACGAGGCGGCGCTGAAGTCCGAGCTCGAGCGAATCTGTGACGAGGAGCGCGAGAACAAGACCTGGAACGACGACACGGAGACCTGCGAGTACACGGGCGGTGAGAACTCGTCGTCGAGCACGACTCCGACCGACGACGGGTCCGTGACCGCGTCCGTTGCCGCGCCGCCGACGCCGCAGACGGCCGTTCGCGCCGCCTGAGGCGTCACCCGTCGATCTCTTCGCTGACTACTGCTCCTGGACGGTGACCTCTCTCTTCTAGAGTTCGTCGCGTGCGGCGAGGTAGACGATCGCGTTCTCGAACAGCGCCGGGTGCGGCATCGCGGGCGGCCGTGCGGCCTGGACGTCGTCGAGTGCGTCGCGGAACGACCGGCCTGCTTCGGCGGCGATGGCGGTGGCGAGTAGCGTCGCGCTCCGCGAGACGCCCGCGCGACAGTGCACGAGCGTCGACCCGTCGCGCTCCAGGAGCGTCCGTGTGTCGTCGACGGCGGCCGCGAACGCCCGCCATCCGTTCCCTGGACCGTCCACGAGCGAGTGATGGTGCGTGGTCGACGGCTTCGGTTCCTCGGTCGCGGACAGGACGAAGTCGAAAGACCGATCGTGGTACGCAGGGTCCGCGGCGTGCTCGTTCCCGATGTAGGCATCGCGGTCGCCGACGCGCCTGATGACGGCTTCTTCGGGTACGTACCCGAACGGACGCACGACCACCGGCTGGCGGTCGCGTGCAGTCCCAGCGTCGGATGATCCGCCGGCACCACCGTCCGCACGTGCGGCCGACCGGTCGTCGATACCGTCCACGCGGTCGTGGTCGTTCGTCGTCACGTTCGGAACGTTCGACGCCCGGCACGCTAAAGCGTACTCCTCGGGCCCGGACGCGCTTGGATGGATTTTTAATAGTGGACTTGCAAGCGTCCTCTATGACAGCGACCGAAGACGGAGGCGACCACGGACACGGTGGGCACCTCCCGGCCGTGGAGGACTTCCCGCGTGGATTCGGCGAAGCCTCCTGGTGGCCGTTCGTGACCGCGATCGGCGGGTCGGGCATCTACGTCGGCGCGGCACTGTTCCTCCTCGCGACGAAGGACCTGACGGGGATGGGGACGGCCGCCGCCGTGAGCATCGGAAGCATCGGACTGTTCGTGTTCGGACTGTTGGGCTGGCTCTACCACGGGTTCGTGGCGAGCTTCTGGGAGCGCCAAAGGTCCGATCAGAGCGAATCGAAACTCGTCTGGGGGATGTACGCGTTCCTCGGGAGCGAGATCGCGACGTTCAGCGCCGGGTTCATCTACTTCTTCTTCATCAAAGCCGGTGGACTCGGCGAGGTCCCCGACATCTTCGGGAGTCTCGTCATCGTCAACACGCTCATCCTGATCGCGAGCAGTTTCGTCCTGCACTTCTCGGAGGTCGCACTCCGGAACGGGAACCGCAAGCGCTTCACGACCCTGCTCGGCGTGACGCTCCTCATGGGCGTCGTCTTCATCGCGGGACAGGTGTACGAGTACTACGAGTTCCTCGTCGTCGAGGGATTCAGACCGGCGGCGCTCGTGAGTGGCGGCGCGATCGAGTTCAGTAATCCGTTCGCGAGCGCGTTCTACGCACTGACGGGGCTACACGGGCTCCACGTCACGCTCGGTGCAGTCCTCCTCGGCATCGTCTTCGTACGTGGCCTGCGCGGGCAGTACTCCGAGGACCGGCACGTCTCCGTGAAGACCGCCGCGCTCTACTGGCACTTCGTGGACGCGGTCTGGATCTTCCTCGTCGCCGCCATCTACATCGGCGCGACCGCACTCTGAATCCGGGTCGATGTCCCGGTCCGTTCGCGGCCTCCTGACGGTCGGACTGTTGCTCGCGGTCGCCGGATCCGTTCGCGCGCACGGCGCGGCCCTCAGGGGGGCGTCCGAGTCGCTCGCCGTGCCGACGTGGTTGTTCCTCGCCACCGGCGGTGCCGTCGTCGGTGCCTCGTTCCTGCTGGCGACGTTCGCGACGGACCGTGCGTTCGTTCGTCGGTCGCACGCGGCCGCGAGCCGACTCGGGTCGATTCCCGCGCTCGCGCGGACGGTGCTCGCGCCAGCGGTCGGCGTGCTCGGCCTCGTCGTCGTCCTGGCGTTCGGGTTCGGAGCGCCGACCGAATCCATCCCGGACGCACCGAAGGAGAACCTCGCCGTGCTCGTCGTCTGGGTCGGCTGGTGGGCGGGCTACGTGATGTCGCTGTACCTCGTCGGGAACACGTGGCCGGCGTTGGACCCGTTCCGGACGATCTCTCGCGTCCTCCCCTCCCTGGACTACGAGTACCCCGCGCACGTCGGTGCGTGGCCGGCCGTCGCCGGGTTGCTCGCGCTCGTGTTCGTCGAGGTGGCGTTCCCGCTCGCGGAGGACCCCGTTGCGCTCGCGACCGCCGTCACCGGCTACGGCGTCCTGACTGTCGCTGGCGCAGTGGTGTTCGGCGTCGAGGACTGGTTCGGGACCGCCGACCCGGTGGCGCGTGCGTTCGAGCACTACGGCCGCGTCGCACCGCTCGCACGCGACGACGACGGCATCACGCTCCGCGTCCCCGGTGCTGGTCTCGTCGACTACGACGGCATGGACGACGCGGGAGCCGTCGCGTTCGTCGTGGCGCTCGTGTTCGCGACCACGTACGACGGGTTCGTCGCCACGCCGGCGTGGCGGAGCGCCGCCGAAGCCGTCGCCGGCGCGGGCGTCCCCGGACTCGTCGTCTACCTCGGTGCGTACGCGCTCGGGTTCCTCGCGTTCGTCGCGACCTACCGCATCGCCGCCCGCCTCGGTCGTCGCACGGGCGACACGTACGTCGCCGTCGTCGAACTCGCTCGCCGGTTCGCGCCACCACTCGTCGCGATCGCCGCCGGCTACCACCTCGCGCACTACCTCGGCTTCTTCGTCTCGCTCTCCCTCCCCCTCTGGAGCGCACTGCTCGCACCGACGGCACCACCCGCGCCACAGCAGTTCGTCCTCCCGTCGTTCTTCGGCGCCGTCGCCATCGCGGCCATCCTCCTCGGGCACTTGCTCGCCGTCTGGGTCGCGCACGCCATCGGGTTCGAGACGTTCCCCGGACGCCTCCAGGCGGTGCGCGCCCAGTACGCGTTCGTCGTCGTCATGATCGCGTACACGATGCTGAGCCTCTGGATCGTCACGCAACCGACCGTCACCCCGCCGCTGTTCCCGCTCCTGTAGACCATGCCAGGACACCCCAACACCTCGACCGATTCGGACGCACACACGGGAGACGACGACGCGGACGATGCGGCCGACGGGGACGATGCGGCCGACGGGGACGATGCGGCCGACGCGGACGATGCGGCCGACGCGAACGCGGGCAAGCCCGACGCGACCGAGGCCGTCCAGTCGACGGTCCCACCGGACGCGGACCCGCGTCGCTGTCCGTACTGCTCGCGGCCGTTCACCACCCAGGAACGTGTCGACCTCCACGTCGGCCTCGAGCACTACGACGTCTGCTCGGACGCGGAAGCCAGCGCGTTCGAGGACGCATACACGGACGAGACCGAGGAGCTCCGGCTGTTCAGACTGAAGACGACCGCCGTCATCGTCGTCCTCTACTTCGGACTGCTCATCGTGTACTCGCTCGCCACGTAGCCAGTCCGCGGGGAACGCCCCGGGTTCACATCCCCATGTCGGCCGCCGACTCGGGCACGGGCAGGTCGTTCGGGGCGACGCCGAGCAGTTCCCCGACGTGATCGAGCGCCATGTCGAACCCGTAGTACCGTTCGAGTTCGTCGCCGTCGGCGCCCGCACGCACCTTCAGCATCGCGTACCCTTCGCGGTTCTGTGCGACCACCGCCTCCGTTCCCTCGCGCTCGAAGACGAGCACGCGCTCGGTGTCGGTCAACTCGTAGCGAGCGGTGACGTCGTTCGCGCTCGCTGTCGAAGCGTCCGTCGTCGTCTCCTCGCCGTCGGTCATGCGCGAGCGTTCGGCCCCCGAGTACGAAACTTGCGTGGTCGGCGACGGACCGCAAACCCCACGACGCCCACGGTCGAACGCCCACGTATGACCAAGTACGTTCAGAGCGGGATGCGGCGGGACGTCCTCGCGTTGCTGGCCGCCGAACCCCGTCGCGGCCAGGGACTCAAGACCGCCCTCGAATCGCACTACGACCAACATCTCGAACCCCGCCAGTTCTACGGTGCCCTCGACGTACTCGAGGACGGCGGGCACGTTACCGTCCGCACCGACGGCATCCACGACGAGTACGCACTCACGCCCGGCGGCCGACGGATGCTCGAAGAACACGTCCGCTGGCTCCAGAACACCGTCCCGCTCGACGAGGCTGAGGACGCCACCGGCGACGTCGACGCTGACGACGCCACTGGCGACGTCGACAGCGAATCGTAACCGACCGCGAGAACCAGATTCAGGGCGCGTCCGCCGGCACTTCCATGTACGAGCACTTGTCCGTGTTCGCGTCGAAGCAATCCGGGCACTCGCTCCGGCGGTCGATGATGGTATCCAGTCGCTCCGCGACCGTATCGTCGATCACGGCCTCCAGCGCCTTCGCCTCCCCGCGGAAGTCCTCGACCTCGAGGACGTTCGCGAGGAACCGCTCGATGATGCAGTACGTCTGGAGCGCGTCCTCGGCCCTCCGGATGCCCTCGTCGGTGAGGCGAGCGCCCTTGTACTTCTCGTGCTCGACGAGCTCGCGCTCCTCGAGCTTCCCGATCATCTCGTTCACGCTCGCCGGCGACACCTCGAGCATGTCCGCGAGTGTACCCGTCGCAGCCGGCCCATCCTCCAGGCGCTGTGCCAGATAGATCGCCTTCAGGTATTGTTCTGCAGTGTTCATTCGTATGCCTCCATCAGCTCGGTGACCTCCTCGACGCCCTCCGCCTCCTCCTCTCGGATGTCGGCCAGCACGGACAGCACGCGGTCGCGGTCGATACTGAACTCGGTGTCGCTCGCTCGAATAGCCTCGATGAGGTCGTCGTAGAACTTGTATGCGGTCTCCTCGTTACACAACTGGTCGTACAGCAAGTCGTCGAAGTCCTCCGGCGCCGTCTGCGCGTACTTCGCCTCCACGAGCGCGTTGATCTCCTCGTAGGCAACCGTCTCCGCGTTCAGGTCCGCGACGAGGTCCTCCAGGCGCTCGCGGTGGGTCGCCGACTCCTCGGCCGCATCCTCCAGGAGCGCCCCGACTGCGGGGTTGCGGTCGCCCGTGTCGAAAGAATCCAGGTGCTGGTACGCGCGAGATTCGACGACCTCCTCCAGCACCACGCCGATCTGCAAGAGCCGCGCGAGCTGGTGGTCGTCCGTGACGCGCTGTCCCAAACTCATGCCAGAACGTCAGAGAGCCGGTCACTTAACGCTCTCCCTCTGGTACGACGGGGGTCCCGACTCAACTCTCCCCGAGCGCGGCGACGACGGCGTCGTGTGCGTCGCGCTTCGAGCCGTCGTAGTCGGTCTCGGGCCAGAGGTCGGGGTCGTCGTCGCGACGGCCGACGAGGTGCATGTGGAGGTGTGGAACTGACTGGTACACCGTGCTGTCGTGGAGGACGTTTACGCCGTCGAACCCGCCGTCGCCGCACAGTCGCCGTGCGAGCGACTGGACATGCGTCATCACGTCACCGAGCACGTCCTCGGGGACGTCGAACAGCGAATCGAAGTGGGCTTTCGGGACGACCAGGACGTGCCCGGGCGCGACCGGATGTAGCGGACTGAACGCGAGCGTGTCGGGCGTCTCGTCCACGACGAGCGCCTCCGCGTCCCCGGCGACGATGGCACAGAACACGCAATCGGACTCACTCATACGACACCGGACGCGAACGCCACACCTCAACCTGACGGGCGTATGCGAACGAATACCGAAAAGACGAATTCGAGCGGTTACTCCCGAAGCCGGGCCGCAACGAGCTCCTCGAGGTCGTCGCGGAGCTCCTCCACGTCGACCTCCTCGAGCACCGGCACGAAGAAGCCCTCGACGAGCATGTTCTTCGCGCGCTCGGGATCGACACCACGCGACATCATGTAGAACAGGTCCTGCGCGTCCACCTGTCCGACGGTCGCCGAGTGCGACGCTTCCGTGTCGTGGTTGTTGATGATGAGCTTCGGCGACGCGTCAGCCTCGCTATCGTCGCTCAACATCAGCGTGTTCTCGCGCTGGTAGGAACTCGTGTCCCACGCGTCGGCACCGACGTCCTGCACGCCCTCGTACACCGAGCGTGCGTGGTCGTCGAGCACGCCACGCGTCACGAGGTCGGCGGTCGTGTGCTCGCCCTCGTGCCACACGCGCGCCGAAACGTCGAAGTGCTGGTCCTCGTGCCCGAAGAACGCACCGACGGTCTTCGTCTCCGAGGAATCGCCCTGGAGGTACGTCTCCACGCTGGACTTCGTGAGCCGCGACCCAACGTTGCCCTCGATCCAGTCGACCGTGGCGTACGTGTCCGCGTACCCGCGCTTCAGCGAGTAGTGATACGTCTCCTCGTCGAGGTTCTGGAGCGACCCGTACTGGACGTACGAGTTCTCGCCCGCAGCCACCTCGACGATGCCACTGTAGTAGCGAGCGTCGTCGACCTCGGTGTCGCCCGTGCTCTGGCGCTCCAGGATCGTGACCGAGGAGGACTTCTCAGTGATGACGAGCGTGTAATTGAACAGCGATCGACTGTTCATGCGCGTCCGGATCTTCACGTCCTCGGCGTCGACGCCCTCCGGGACGTAGATGACCGTCCCAGCGGAGAACAGCGCCGTCGACAGCGCCGTGAGGTAGTTCTCCTCAGCGTCCACGACCGACGTGAAGTGCTCTCTCACGAGGTCCTCGTGCTTCGCCAGCGCCTCCGACCACTCGAGGACTTCCACGCCCTCGTCGCTCACGCGGTCCTTCTCCTCGGCGGCGTGCAACGGATCGACGAGCGACTCGAAGTCCAGCGCGTGAAGGTTCGTCCAGTCTCGTCCCGGCGTCCGGATGACATCCGGCATGTCGAGCTCGGAAAGCGCGTCGAGCGCCGACAGCCGCGTCTCCGTCAGCCACTCCGGCTCGTCCAGCCCAGCCGAGATCTCCTGTACTTGCTCCCGTGTGAGATTTGCGTGTACCTGCGTACTCATTGTATCACTCCCGGGAGTTACCCGAGGCTCCCCTCCATCTCCAGCTCGATCAAGCGATTCAGTTCGACCGCGTACTCGATCGGCAGTTCCTCCGTGATCGGCTCGATGAACCCGGCGACGATCATCTGCTTCGCGTCGTCGTCGTCCAGTCCACGCGACTGGAGGTAGAAGACGTCCTCGTCACCGATCTTCCCGACGGTCGCCTCGTGCGCGACGTCGACCTTCGACTCCTGGATCTCCATGTACGGCATCGTGTCCGACGTCGACTCGTTGTCGAACATCAGCGCGTCACACTCCACGGACGTCGACGAGTTCTCCGCACCGTCAGCGATGTGGACGAGTCCGCGGTAGTTCGTTCGGCCACCGTCCTTGCTGATGGACTTCGACTCGATCGTCGACTTCGTGTCCGGCGCGTTGTGGTAGACCTTCGCGCCCGTGTCGATGTTCTGGCCCTCGCCAGCCATCGCGATCGTGATGTGGTTGTCCGTCGCCCCACGACCCTTCAGGATCGTCGAGGGGTAGAGCATCGTCGCCTTCGACCCCATCGAACCCGAAACCCACTCCATCGTCCCTTCCTCCTCGACGATGGCGCGCTTCGTGTTCAGGTTGTACGTGTTCTTCGACCAGTTCTGCACCGTCGAATACTGGACGTGCGCGTTATCGCCCACGAACACTTCCACACCGCCGCTGTGGAGGTTGAACGCCGAGTACTTCGGCGCGGAACAACCCTCGATGTAGTGCACCTCCGAGTTCTCCTCGGCGATGATGAGCGTGTGCTCGAACTGCCCCATCCCCTCGGAGTTCATCCGGAAGTACGCCTGCACCGGCATGTTCACCGTCGTGTCCTCCGGGATGTAGACGAACGACCCGCCGGACCAGATGGCACCGTGTAGTGCCGCGAACTTGTTGTCGCTCGGCGGCACGCACTTCGTCATGAAGTGCTCCTTGACGATCTCCTCGTGCTCCTGGACGGCCTTGTCCATGTCACAGAAGATGACGCCCTTGTCCTCCCAGCGCTCCTGCATGTTCTGGTAGACGATCTCGGACTCGTACTGCGCGCCGACGCCCGAGAGCGCGTTCTTCTCCGCCTCCGGGATGCCGAGCTTGTCGAACGTGTCCTGGATCTCCTCCGGGAGGTCCTCCCAGTTCTCCGCGCCACCGCGCGTCTCGATGTCCGGCCGGATGTACGGAATGATCTCGTTCAGGTCGACCTCGCTCAGGTCGGGCTGCCCGGGCCAGTCCGTCGGCATCGGCATCTTTTGGAACTGCTTGAGTGCGCGCTTGCGGCGCTCGAACATCCACTCGGGCTCGTCCTTGTCCTCCGAGATGAGGCGGATGGTCTCTTCGTCGAGGCCCTTCTCGGTCTGGAAGGCGGAACTCTCCTCCTTCTTGAACTCGAAGCGAGCCTCGGTGTCGGTCTCCTTCAGATGGTCTTGATCGGAACTCATGTTTGTATTGTATGTCCTTTGTCGGTGTAAGTCAGGCGGTGCCGTACACGGCGTCGCGGACCCAGTCGTAGCCCTCGTCCTCGAGTTTCTCCGCGAGTTCGGCGCCACCGGACTTCGCGATCTTGCCGTCGAGCATCACGTGCACGTGGTCGGGTTCGACGTAGTCCAGGATGCGCTGGTAGTGCGTGATCTGGAGGACGCCCGTGCCCTGCTCGTCCCGCAGCGCGTTGATGCCCTTCGAGACGTCCTGGAGCCGGTCGATGTCGAGCCCGGAGTCGATCTCGTCCAGCACCGCGACCGACGGCTCGAGGATCGCGGCCTGCAGGACCTCGTTCTGCTTCTTCTCGCCGCCCGAGAAGCCAGCGTTCAGATAGCGCTGTGCGAACATCTCGTCCATGTCGAGTTGCTCCATCTTCTCCTGGAGGAGTCCCTGGAACTCGCCGACGCCGATCTCGCCATCGTCGGCGTCGCCCTCCATGGGCGAGGTGTCGTAGCCCGCTTCCTCCTCTGCTTCTTCCGCAGCGTCCTCGTCCTCGAAGAGCTCCTCGCGCTCCTCGAGCTTCGCGTTGAGTGCGGTGCGCAGGAAGTTCGTCATCGTGACGCCCTCGATCTCCGCGGGGTACTGGAACCCGAGGAAGATGCCGAGTGCGGCGCGCTCGTTCGGTTCCAGGTCGAGGAGGTCCCAGGTGCGCTTGTCCTCGGGGATGTCGAAGTCCTCGCCGAAGTCGCCCTGTTCGAGGTGGAGCAGTACTTCACCGTCTGTCACTTCGTAGGCCGGGTGGCCGGCGATGATCTTCGCGGTCGTCGACTTCCCGGAGCCGTTCGGGCCCATGAGGGCGTGGATCTCGCCGGATTCGACCTCGAGATCGACGCCATTGAGGATCTGTTCACCGTCTTCCTCCGCCACTTTCGCGTGGAGATCGCTGAGTTGGAGTCGTGCCATTTGTGAAGCCTCTTAGTACATCTAGCCTAGGGTGTCCGCCCTATCAAGCTTTCGTAAGGGCCACAGTTCTGCTTGGCCTTGCGCAAATTATCTTTCTCGAAAAGCAAACGAACTACGTGATGGCATAGCACGAACACCGGAGACACGGTATTTCGACGAGTTGACCGCTCCAAAGAACCCCCAGCAATCGACGCAACCACTCGAGAATACAATGGACTAGTTCACATGAACGAACCCAGTCCCGTCTGCTCCTGGCCCGTCTTCACCTCGTCCCACGACAATCCCAGCGCCTCGATGACGCGCTCGATCGGCCCTTTCAGCGTCTTGTCCAGCATCTTCTCGTAGTCCACGTCGAACTCCGCTGGAATCTGGTCGTCGTACTCGAAACAGATGACGTCCGGGTCGCGCTTGAACTCGCCGTAGAGTGGATCCTCGCGCGGATCGAGTCCCAGCTCCTCCTCCACCTGCTCGAAGTACGACGGATGCACGCTCTTCAGGTACAATCGTTTGGGCTTCGACCCACTCGCGAAGTTCGTCCCGAACAGCAAGTTCGCGTACTTCGCCCCCCGAACCTGCGCCGTATCCGTCTCGTAGTTGTCCAGCTTCTTCCCGATCCCACCCGGAATCGCGATCTCGTCGTAACTGAACTCGCCCGCCAGGAACTCGTCGATCACGTCGCTCACGTACGACTTGATGTTCTCCAGATCCTCCCCGTACACGATGCGTTCGATGACCTCCCGCTGGACCTCCTTCGTCACCGGCGCGATGTCGCTGCGCTTGTACTCGAACCCCGTGATGTCCACGTCGTCCACGTCCTTCCCCTCCTTCCAGACGATGTGACCCGCGTACCGCTTCTTCTTCCCCGCCTGGAAGAACCGGCGATAGAGCTTCTCGAACTCGATCTGGAAGCGGTGTTCCTCTCCAGCCTCGATGTCGACGCCGAGTTCGTCCCGTGCGAAGTCGTCGTAGGAGGCGTTGATGTACTCCTCGATCTCGAAGGACTGCTCGATGGCTTTCTCGGTGTCGACGTCCGGACCGAGTTCTATCATGATACTGTCAGTGTCACCATAGGCGACAGAATGGCCGAGTTCGCTCGCAGACTGCTCCGTAAACTCTATAACCTCTCTCCCCGTTGCAGTGACTGCGGCACCCATTTCCTTGTCGTACAGGCGGAACCGGTCCCATCCGAGCACGCCGTACAAACTATTCATAATAACCTTGACAGCTCCTTGCTGTTGGTCGTAGCGCTCGTACTCGTCGGTCCCGGGTTCGTGCTCGTTCCGTAGCGCCTTCTTGTTCTCGCGTTCCTCGAGGAGTTCGTCGACCATCGCGCGGATCATGCCGTCCGGTTCCTTCCGGAAGTGCGTCCCGTTCGGTGCGACGAACGTGTCGCCGTCGTACGAGTCCGGGTCGACCTTCGTCTCGGGGCTGGCGTTCACCGTCACCATACACATCGGATAGAGGCTCTTCAAGTCGAGCACGGTGACGTTCTCCTTGACGCCCGTGATGGGGTCGAAGACGGCGCCGCCCTCGTAGTCCTCGCTCTCCTGTTTGCCCTTCGAGGGGAGCGCGAACTCGCCGTGGACCTTGTGCAGGACGTACATGTCGACCGCGTCGCCCGCGGTCGGGGCGTCTTCGAGCTTACAGCCGACGAAGGTGCGGACCTCGTCGTAGAACGCGACGATGTCCTGTTTGCGGTCGAGCTCCACGCAGAGTTCGACGTCGCGGAGGTTGTACTCGAGGAGTCGCTTGGGTTCCTGCTCCCAGAGGTCGCCGATGTCGCCGGAGTACCGCTCCTTCCCGACGTCGAGTTCGGTCTCGCCGACGGCGTCCAGCCGGTACGAGTCGAGTTCGGTGAACTGCCGGCTCTTGTACGCGTACAGGAGGTCGAAGACGACGCGGCCCTTGACGTCGGGGCCACCCCACCCCGAGCGCCAGACCTCGTTGACGCGCGAGAGCCGGTTCGCGTCGAGGTCGAAGTCGTGCATCGGCGACGCGAGGACGTCCAGGCGGTCGAGGAAGTACGGCGCGTCGAAGTCCTCGAAGTTCCAGCCCGTCATGACGTCCGGGTCGGTCTCGTCGACGTAGTCGAGGAACGCTTCGAGCATCGCTTCCTCCTTCGCGAACGTCTCGACGCGGTAGTCCATCGAGTCGGGGATGGGGTCGTAGTCGATGTCGTCCGTGGAGACGCTCTCGCCGGTGCTGGACTCCTGGAGCCAGCAGACGTACTCGTCGCGGTAGTTGTCGTGACTCGTGAGGCAGACGATCTCCTCCTCGCCGTCCTCCGGGAAGCCGTTCCGGTCGTCGACCTCGATGTCGAACGTGTTCACGCGCGGCGTGACCGTCGCTTCGACGGGTTCGACGTCCGTGTGGTGGATGCGGACCGTGGCGCGGTCGTCGTCCGTCCAGGCGGCGGGGATGCGAACGCCGCTGTTGACGTCCTTGTCGATGAGGAACCGGTTCGGGAACAGGATGTCCGCCTCGTAGTGATCGAACCGGTCGCGGACGTTCCCGACGTCGCGGGGGGTCTTCCCGAAGATCTGCGCGAGTCGGTCGCCGCGGATGCTCTCGAACGGTTCGCCGTCGTCGTCCTCGAGGCGGTAGCCGGTGAGGCCGTCGACGTCGGCGATGCGTTCGTCGTCGACGTTCTCGACGGGTGCGTAGAAGTACGGGCGGAAACCGTACACTTTCGCGTGCACGGTCTCGCGGTCCTCGGGTGTCCGACCGAACACGTGCATGACGGGTTCCTCGTCGTCACCCGAGCCCTCGATGGTGTAGTCGACCTGCGTGACGGCGACGTCGAGGTGGCCGTCGGCGTCGGGGAGTGCCTCCCGGTCCGTGTCGACGACTGACGCCCCCGGGTCGACGTCGTCGCCGGCTACGGCTCGGGCTTCCTCGTCCGGGCGGTCGTCGCTGTCGCCGAAGTCGGCGAGCGAGGCGTTCCCGGGGTCGGCATCTGTCATGTCCGTACCCTGGGGTTCGCCCGTAAAAACACTCGTGATTCGCGCCGTCACGCACCGCCGGTTGACAGCCGTAAGCAGCGATTAATCCCGCCGCCGTCTTGCGGGTCCTGTCCGAACGATGGCAACAAGACCTTTATGCATGTGACTTCTTGGCACAGGTGGAGGTGAACGGGCTTGTCCAACCACGCACAAGACGGTGACGAACAGCAGGCACATGACCGAGAGCCCGAGGCGGACGCGACGGACTCGATCGAGACATACGAGACGAACGACGGCGTCGTATTCTACGACGCCGAGAACCCGCTCGCGTGGCTGGAAGCCAACGAGACCTGCTCGCTCCGAGAGCGAGCCTGACGGCCGGACAACGAACATCCTTTTGCGCTGGCCAACCGAAGTAGACGCATAGTGGCTGACGACGACGGATCGGCCAGTTCGGACGACGCTCTCGAGACCGGTAGCGACGCTCGCGAGACCGGTAGCGACGGCGACACCGCGAACGATGCCAACGACGCGAACGATTCCGGGCTCACGGACCCGAGCGATGCGCTCACGGACCCGAGCGAGAACCTCAAGGACCCCGCGGAGAACGTCCCGACGCCGGAAGCGCCCGACGTGGGCGTCGACGGCCCGAACCTGCCGTCGCCCGACGAGGTCCCCGGGGAGTTGCGCGCGGAGTTCTGGGAGATCGTCCTCGCGTTCAACGTCGGACTGTTCGCGGTCGCACTCGGCGCGATGCTCGTCGGATTCTCCGGTCGGTGGACGCTCGGCGGTGCCGCCCTCGGCATCGGCGGGCTCGCACTCGGGTACGGCTTCTGGCAGTACCGCACCCGCGAACACACGCCCTGATAGTGATTATTGCGGTGATTTTCGGCAGAGGTATCGAAAACCGGACTGCTTCAGCCCTGACGGACGGATTCTCTCGTTACTTAGCGGTAAAGACTCGCAATAATCACTATGAGATACCCTCGGTGCTCTATCCACAGTATCCTTCGCGGTTCGATCGTCGGAACCGCCGACCGTGACGCCTAAACACGCTCGTTCCGAACGCGGATGCATGCGAACCGTAGCGGACGCCGACGGGAACCGCTTCGTCGTCCGGAAGGTCTCCGGCGACTCGCTCCTCGTCGCCGACCCCGAATCCGGACGGGAGCGGTACGTCGACCGGGACGCGGTCTCGGACGTCGACGGCGAGAGCGTCCTCGAGACCGTCGCCGCAGGCGTCCCCGAACCGACCCGCAGGGTCCTCACGGCCGTCCACGACGACGAATCACTCGGGCTCCTCCTCGAGTTCGTCGACCGCGGCCCACTCGCCGTGGTGACGCTCGTGAACGAGTACGACCGATGCGAGAGCGACCTGCACGGCCTCCTCGCGGAGTTCCGTGCCGCCGGCCTCCTCACGGACGCATCCATCGCCGGCGAACGCGGCTACGACGCGACCGACCTCGCTCGCGACGGCGTCGCACACCTCCGCGAGTGAACGAACCCAATCGGAATCGTCAGCGGCCGCTCTCCGCGCTCAGCCGTCCGATAACGGTCGTTCTCTGCGCTCAGTCGTCCGCCAGGAGTTCCGCGTTCGGCGTCGCACCGCGTTCGACCGTCGACCGGTTCGTCGTCGAATCCTTCGTGACGTGCACGAGTTCGTCGGCCGCACCGACGAGTTCCTCGTCGTGACTGACGACGAGGATCTGTTCGACGCCGTACTCGACGCGCATCTCCTCGACGAGCGTCAGCAGTCGCGTGACGTGCCCGGAATCGAGGAACACCGTCGGTTCGTCCAGGATGAGCGGCGGGAGCGGCGCGGACCCCTCGACGCCCTCCGCGAGCAACCGATAGATCGCACAGCGCAGACTCAGATTGAAGAGCGCGCGTTCGCCGCCCGATAGCTGGTCGGGGTCGAGCGTCTCGCCGTCCTTCTGGTACACCGTCAGCTCGTAGTCGCCCGAGAGCTCGATGTGACTGTAGGAGTCGTTCTGGTAGACCAGATCGAACGTCTCGTTCAACATCCGTTCCAGGGTCTCGACGTTCTGTCGCCGGAGTTCCGCACGCAGTTCGCCGTACATCTCCTGGAGGTCCTGGGCTTCGTCGTACAGCGACTCGAGGGACTCCACGCGTTCGGCGGCGGCCGCGCGCTCCTCGCGGAGCGATTCGAGTTCCTCCAGTTCGTTCTTCACCGCGCCGACGTCGTTCTGCAGGCCATCGCGGTCCTCGCGCAACGACGCCAGTTCCGCCTCGGCCTTCTCGATGTACGTCTCCGCTCGCTCCTTCTCCGCGCGCGCCTCCTCCACGCGCTCGTCGTCCACCGCGGCCTCGAGGTCGCGCTTGCGCTCGCGTTTCTCCGCGAGCCACTCCCGGCGCTCGTCGTTCGACTCCGCGAGGCTTTCGCGCTCCTCGCGCAGCCGCTCGACCGCATCCCGTGCGTCCGCGAGCGCGTCGCTCGCGTCCACGAGTGCCTCCAGCGTCTCGACGCGGTCGGTCAACTCCGCCTTCTCGCCGTTCGCTTCGCCGAGGTCGCTCCGCAGTTCGTCCGCCTCCTTCCGCGCCGCCGTCGCCGCCTCGCGTTTCTCAGCGACCTCGGCGCCCAGATCACCGGCCGCTTCGCGCAGGTCTTCGCGACGTTCGCGCTTGTCCGTGATGGTCGACTCCTTCTCCTCGAGGAGCTGTTCGAGGCTCTCGCGGTTGTCCCGGAGGCTCTGGACATCGCGCTCGGCGTCCTGGAGCGCCTTCGCGTCCTCGATGCGCGCCGTGACGGCTTCGATATCGGATTCGAGTGACTCCAGGGCCGCTTCCTTCTCGGCGAGTGCCTCGCGGTCGTCGTCGACCGAATCCACGTGGGGCGAACCCTCGACGGGTTGCCCGCACTCCGGACACTTCCCCTCCTCCAGGAGCGCTTCCGCCTCCTCGATCCGGTCACGGAGCGACTCGACGCCCGCACGCAGGTCGTTCGCGTCCTCGTGGAGCGTCTCGCGCTCCTCGCGCAAGTCCTCCAGGAGCGACCCCGCCTCGCCGAACTCGACGTCAGCGTCGTCGAACGCGCCTCGCGCGTCCCCGATCTCGTCGTCGAGGTCTTCGACACTCGCCTCGCGATCCTCGAGTTCGCCCTCGGCGGTCTCGATCTCGTCGTCGAGCGACTCGGCCTCCTCGCGCTTCGCCTCCGCTTCGCTCTCGAGTTCGTCCGCGCGCTCCTCGAGGCGCTCGACCTCGTCGCTCTTCGACCCGATCTCGACGGAGAGGTCGTTGATGCGCTCCTGGCAGTCCTCGATGGCGTCTTCGAGTGCACTCGTCTCGGACTCGACGGCGTCGACGGCCACCGAGCCCTCGGCGTCGGTCACGCTTTCCTCGTCGAGGTCGCTCTCCGCGAGTCGTCGTGCGACCGCGTCCTCGTACTCCTCGACGTCACTGCGCCGGTCGGCGATGCGTTCCTTGAGGTCGTCGCGCTCGCGTTCGGTCGCCGCGATCTTCGACTTCAGGTCCTCCACGTCGCTCGCGAGCGTCGCGAGCTCCTCGCGCTTCTCCTCGTGCTCCTCCAGCACCGCCTTGGCGTCGTCCCGCGTCGACCGAGCGGTCTCCAACTGATCCTCGAGCCGCTCGATCTCCTCGGTCGTCTCCGCGAGCTCCGTCTCCAGGCCGTTCAGTCGCTCGTGGAGGTCCTTCTCCTCCTTTGCCTGGACCTGGTCGTCGTAGTTCTCGAACGTCTTTTTCGCGCCCGTCAACACGTCGTTCACGGCGAGTCGGGCGTCGCTCGCGCGTTCGCGGTACTCCTCGAGCTTCCCGAGCTGGAGGAGGTCGTCGAGCATGTCCTGGCGTTCGCCCGGCGAAGCGTGGATGAGCTTGTTCACCTCGCCCTGCTGGACGTACGCACAGTTCACGAACGCCTCGGCGTCCATCCGGAGGAGGTCCGTGATGGCGTCGTCCACCGCGGTCGCACCCTCCCACTGCTCGTCGTCGGGGCCTTCGAGGAGGCAGTCGTGACTGGTTCGGTCGCCGTAGTCCTTCAGCGACCGTTCGAGGTGGTACTCGCCGCCTGCGTGTCGGAACGACAGCTCGACGCGACACTCCTCGGTGCCGGTACGGATGACGCTCTCGCGGGTGCCGTCGACGGCGGCGCTCCCGTACAGCGCGAAGAAACACGCCTCCAGCAGCGACGACTTCCCGCTCCCGTTCACGCCGTACACGACGGTGACGCCGTCGGAGAGCGTCAGGTCCGCGTCCGCGTAGCACTTGAAGTTCTCGAGGGCGACGCGCTGGAACTTCACAGGAACTCACCCATCGACGCCTGTCCGTCGTTCTCCGCGTCCGCGTCAGTCGGCTCGTTCGCGTCCGCCGGCTCGTCCGCGCCAGTCGGCTCGTTCGCGCCAGCGTCCTCGGCGGCGTCACCACCGTCCGTCGCCGCCGGTTCGTCCACGGGCTCGGACTCCGCATCGTCAGCGTCCTCCTCGCTACCCGCCTCGACCGCGTCGTCGGTCGCATCTGCATCGTCGTCGTCGGTCGCATCTGCATCGTCGTCGTCGGTCGCATCTGCATCGTCGTCGTCGGTCGCATCTGCATCGTCGTCGGCGGTCGCATCCGTATCGTCGTCGACGGTCGCGTCCGCGTCGTCGGCGCTCGTGGGTTCGCCCCCGTCGCCGGCTGGTTCGAACGCGTCGAGGTCGTCCTCGTCGACGACCGCCTGCACGCGTTCCTCGACGGTCTGTCTTACGTTCGTGTCCGCGACCTTGCTCTCGCGGACGGTCTCGTCGATGCCGCGAGCGGCCTCGCTGAGGCCGAGTTCTCGGACGCGTTCGCGCACCGCCTCGTCCGGGTCGGCGAAGGAGACGTCGGTGTCTGCGTCCGTGGTGACGTCCCGGCGGTCGTTGACGCGGACGACGAGCGCGCCGTCGTCCTGCGCGAGTTCCTCGACCGGAGCGGGCGTCACCGGCTCGCCGTCGCCCTCGATCGTGACGACGACGACGGCGTCCTCGGCGTCGTACTGACGGACCGATTCCCGGACGCGATCCGTGCCCTCGCCGGGTTCCAGTTCCACGTCGACGAACACGAACTCGCGCGTGTCCAGGCCGCGTCGAGCGATAGCGACGCCCTCGCCGACCGCGGCCGCTTCGGTGTCATCCTCCTCGGTCGCGGACGCCTTCTCGTCCGCGTCGAAGGAGACGATGTTGTACCCGCGGTCGTCGCGCTCGCTCGCGCTCGCGCGCTCGGTCGACCCCGAGTACGTGACCCACGCGTCCTGGACGCGCTCGGTACCTGGTGCGTGGTTGTCGCCGAGGAGGACGGCGTCGAAGGCGACGGTCGATCCGGCGAGCAAGCGGTCGGTGTCCCAGTCCGCGTGCGCGAACGGCTCGAAGAGGCCGTGAGAGACGAGCACGGCGTGGGTCGCGTCGTGTGATTCGAACTCGTAGTCGAGGTCATCGCGGCGCGAGCGCGGGACGAAGTCGAGGCCGTAGAACGCGGTGTCGTCGACGATTCTCGGTACCTCGTCGAGGCGTTCGGCCAGTCCGAGGTCCGCGAAGAGGTCGAGCCACTGCCCGTCGCGCTTCCCCTCGTGGTTCCCGACGACCGCGAGGAACGGGATGTCGGCGTCGCGGAGTTCCCGGAGTGCGGCGACGGCCCCCTGGAGGTCCTGGAGGCCGGGGCGGCGGTCGTGGAAGAGGTCCCCTGCGTGGACGACCGCGTCGACGTCGTCGTCGACGGCGTCGGCGACCACCGCCTCGAACGCAGCGAGGAAGTCTCGCTGGCGTTCGAGCGAATGATACTGGCGGTAGCCCACGTGGGTGTCGCCCGTGTGAATCACCCGTGTCATACACCGGTCTTGTCCGGCTTCGCCTAAAGGGGTTTGCGAAGCGAGGCGGAACTGGAGCAGTTGCGCTCGTGGTCGGGCGTTCCACGGCCCGCTCGCGGTTATTCGAGTTTGAGCGTGTAGATGCGTTTGCGGGCGTCGGAGAAGGAGAACCGGGAGTCGACGACGTGTTCGTCCTCGAGCCGGTTGAGTGCGTAGCGGACGGTGCGTGCGGGGAGGAGGGTCTCTTCGGCGAGCTGGCTCTGCGTGAGGGAGTCCTCGTACTCGAGGACCTTCGCGACCAGTTTCGCGCTCGGGGGGAGGTCGGTCACGTCGTCCCACGTGCCGGTGGGTTCTTCGTCGGCGTCGTCGCGTTGGTCGTAGACGTTCGTGCTCATCGTAGCACACACTTGGCCATACTCCCTAATAATACTAACCATCCTAGAATATGCTCGATGGTAATTATCTGGTCGGTTGGTTCGCGAAAGGGCGCGGCCATCGACGCATCCGCCAGAGCCGTCTCGCCACGCGTTCTCCCAGTCAGCACGGCCATTGCAGGGATTGTTCTCCGTACCCGAAACCTCTTAAGAATCAGCGCCTTATGAATCCGTGATGACCGACACCGTCGACGACGTAGACTTCCCGTACGGGGACGAAGCGTCGCAGCAGGAGAAGATCCAGGCCCTGCAGGAGCGTCTCGAAGTCCTGGAGGGCCAGAACGAGGAGATGCGTGACAAACTCCTCGATGCGAACGCCGAGAACAACAAATACCAGCAGAAACTGGAGCGTCTCACTCACGAGAACAAGAAACTCAAGCAGTCCCCGCTGTTCGTCGCCACCGTCCAGGAGAAGACCGACGAGGGCGTCATCATCAAGCAACACGGGAACAACCAGGAGGCTCTGACCGAGGTCACCGACGAGATGGCCGATGGACTGGAGCCCGACGACCGCGTCGCAGTGAACAACTCGCTGTCCATCGTGAAGGAGTTGTCCAGCGAGACTGACGTCCGGGCGCGCGTGATGGAGGTCACGGAGAGCCCGAACGTCTCCTACGACGACATCGGTGGGCTCGAGGACCAGATGCAGGAAGTACGGGAAACCGTCGAGATGCCCCTCGAACACCCGGACATGTTCGTCGACGTCGGGATCGACCCGCCGAGTGGCGTACTCCTCCACGGCCCGCCGGGGACGGGGAAGACGATGCTCGCGAAAGCGGTCGCGAGCGAGACTGACGCGACCTTCATCAAGATGGCGGGGAGCGAACTCGTCCACAAGTTCATCGGCGAAGGCGCGAAGCTCGTCCGCGACCTGTTCGAGGTCGCTCGCGAGCACGAACCCGCCGTCATCTTCATCGACGAGATCGACGCCATCGCCGCCAAGCGGACGGAGTCCAAGACCTCCGGGGACGCGGAGGTCCAGCGGACGATGATGCAACTGCTCAGCGAGATGGACGGGTTCGAGGATCGCGGCGAGATCCGCATCATCGCGGCGACGAACCGCTTCGACATGCTCGACCGCGCCATCCTCCGCCCTGGCCGGTTCGACCGCCTCATCGAGGTGCCCAAGCCCGATGCCGAGGGTCGCGAGATCATCTTCCAGATCCACACGCGGAACATGAACACTGCGGACGACCTGGACTTCTCCGCGCTCGCGGAGACGACTGAGAACGCGTCCGGTGCGGACATCAAGGCGATCTGTACGGAAGCGGGGATGTTCGCGATCCGCGACGACCGGACGACCGTCGAGCTGGCGGACTTCGAGGAGGCCTGGGAGAAGATCCAGGCCGAGGAGTCCGACGACGAAGTGTCGAAGACGTTCGCCTGAGCGATTCCGGGAGCTTTTTTCTGACGGCCTTTCGATTGGTTGACGTGAACGAGTCCTCGCAGTCGTCCGTTTCCTCCATCGAGACCGAGAGCGTCGAGTTCGGTGGCGGTCGCGTGACGTACGCGACGTTCGGCGACCCGGATGGGGTGCCGGTGGTGGCGCTTCACGGGATGCCTGGGTCGCGTGCGTTCGGCGCGTTCCTCGACGAGTCAGCCCGCGAGCGTGGCGTTCGCGTGTACGCTCCGGACCGCCCGGGTGTCGGCGGGTCCGACCCTCGCGAGAGGTGGCGGGTCGCCGACGCTGGCGAGTATGTCGCGTCCTTCCTCGATGCGGTCGACGTTGACAACGCGGGCGTGGTCGGGTTCTCCGCGGGTGGGCCGCACGCACTCGCGTGCGCCGCTCAGCTCCCCGAACGGCTCACGGGGACGGCGTTGCTCGCGAGTCCGGCACCGCCCGGCGCTGGCGTCGAGCAGTCGACGATGGCGCGCGTCATGGGCGGCCTCGCACGCCACACGTCGCTCGGGTTGTCGCTCGCGACGCGCTTCCAGGCGACGATGCTCGCCCGCCAGGACCCCGAGGCGTTGCTGGGGTTGTTCACGAACGCACCGGTCGCCGAGGACGCCGTCGTCGACGATGCGACCGTCGCGGACGTCCTCGCGCTCGACGCCGAACTCGCACTCGCACATGGCCATGGCGCGCTCGCGACCGAGACTCGCGCGCTCGCGAGCGACTGGGGGTTCGACCCGCGAACGGTCGGCGCGCGCGTCGACGTCTTCCACGGCACGGCCGACGAGAACGTCCCCGTCGCCGCCGCGCATCACTTCGAGCACGTCCTCCCCAATCCGCGCCTGCACCGCTACGGCGTCGACCACCTCGAACTCCTGCTGGACCGCGGCGGCGACGCGCTCGACGCCGCGGCTGGTCGACTGTAGCGACGAGTGGCACGCTGCGAGTCTGCCTCAGGCGAGCGCGTAGAAGAGCGCGGTCGGAATCCCGAACAGGAGGACGGTCATGACGGCGAGCAGGACGAGGTGGCGGTGGTGTTCAAGATGACCGTCGAAGTCGAGCCTTATTTGTGTGGTCGTGTCGCCGGATGCGGTCGGTGTCCTCGGCGACGCCCCGGTACGCGACGTCCTCGAACGCGACGTCGTACGCCACTTCGATGCCGAGGTCGCGCTCGACGCCACCGCCGGGCGGTAACCATCTTGGGTCGTGTCTCGCGCCCCTCTCGTCGACGTTCAGTATTTACCGCCGATTCGATCGTCCAACTCGGCTGTTGCAGCGAGTCTTTTCCGAGACGTCCAGAGCTCCCAACTCGGAATATACATAATTCCTTACTCTACGTAATAATCTTTATTTAGTATAGTCTGCAATGTATTTCTGTATGGTTCACACGGCGACGAAACTCCTCATGTGCGCGATGATGATACTGGCGGGAGTCGTGGCATCGACCGGAGTGGTGGCCGCAGATGACGAACCGCTAAAGAAAGAAGACGGCGCTTCAGGTGGTGGCGATTGTGGCGACGCAGAAGCAGTCTGTGACATGGCTACTGCAACTGAAACGTACGGTGGTAACCGAGGGGGCACTTCTAGCGGTGGCGGTAGCGGTGCCGGTGGGTGTGACCGGCTCAGTTGCCCGTACGAACGCGGCGCTTAGCTCACCTCTCTTACACCATTATTTGCGGTCCGTTTCGAGAGGTCACGGGATAATTCGTAGTCGGAACTTGGTTTCCCGCGCTCAGGCGAGCGCGTAGAAGAGCGCGGTCGGAACCCCGAACAGGAGGACGGTCATGAGCGCGAGCAGGACGAGGTAGCCGGCGGCGGTACCGGCGGCCGTGAACCACGTCGGGTGGTCGTAGTCGGCGAGGTCGACGTTCATACCTCACGAGTCCGGGGCCTGGAACTTATCGGTTGTCGTTGCGCGTGGAACGGACGCCGTCGGCGCGCTGGCTCGTTCCGGACCGTTTTTGAGCGGCGGGCGGCTACGGCCGGTATGACTCGCATCGTCGTGGTCGACAACCACGGACAGTTCACGCACCTCGAACATCGCGCCCTTCGGGACATGGGCGTGGATACGGAGATCGTCGACAACGAGACGCCGCCGGCGGACGTCGAAGCGGACGGCATCGTGCTCTCCGGCGGGCCGGACATGGACCGGCGCGGGCACTCCGACGACTACCTGGAGGCCGACCGACCCGTCCTCGGCATCTGTCTCGGCATGCAAGTGATGGCGCACGCGCTCGACGGCGGGCGCGTCGGGAGCGGCGAGTACGGTGGGTACGCCGATGTCACCGTCGACATCCTCGAACCCGACGACCCGCTCGTCGGGAGTCTCTATCCGGAGACGCGAACGTGGGCGAGCCACGCCGACGAGGTCAAGGAGGTCCCCGACGGCTTCACGCGAACCGCGGAGAGCGAGGTCTGCGGCGTCGAAGCGATGAGCGACCCCGACCGCGGCCTCTACGGCGTCCAGTGGCATCCCGAGGTCGCCCACACCGAAGAGGGCGAAGCGGTCTTCGAGAACTTCGTCAGCATCTGCGAGAGCCAGTAGCGCCAGCGAGCACGGGCCGACGCCGACGGTCGAGCCCTTGCATCCCAAGCGGTGGTTAGTTAGGCTTATCCCGTTCTGACGTATCCCAGTCAACACATGACGGCTTCGCAGGGCGACCTCGCGAGCATGTCGCGGTTCATCTTCCGCGCACCACGATGGTACACGAGCTGGTCGTTCGCGATCGTCCTCGGAGCCATAATCGGCGTCGGCGCCTTCGGCATCGAACCGGAAGGTGCGAACTTCATCATCGACGCCGGCCCGCTCGTCACGCTCAACGACGCGTTCGAGGGCGTGTTCTTCATCGGCATCCCCACCATCATCGCGAGCGCCGGCACCGCGTGGGTCGACCAGCGACTCGGCGGTCGACTCTCCCACAACCGAGCGAGCCTCCTCGCACTCCTCTGCGAGGTCGTCGTCGTCGCGTTCCTCGGCGCCGGCGGCGCCATCGCACTCGCCTCCGAGTCGCTCGGGAGCGGGTTCGTGTTCGACGTCCTCTTCCTGGGACTGGCGAGCATCTTCGCTCTCCGACTGTTCGTCATCACCGCCATCTCGCGACACCGACCGGTCGTCGCCGCCATCCCCGCGTCCATCCAGACTGTCGCCGCCGCCACGTTGCTGTTCGTCTACTCGGGGTCGCTGTACTTCTTCGATCTCTCCGATCGCACGCTCGTCCAGGCGTTCCTCTCCCGCCCGCAGGAAGCACCGAACGCGCTCTCCTACGCCGTCGTCCCCGCGGACTTCGTCCTGCTCGGCTTCATCTGCCTCATCCAGGCCGTCGCAGTCGTCGGGTTCCTCTACGCGATCGACCGGCCGTGGCGTGCGAACATGGGCGTGTCCGTCCTCGACTTCATCGCGGGCTTCATCGGTCACATCGCCGAAGGGTCGCGGGAACTCGAGGACTTCTTCGAGTCCGTCGGCGAGGACGCGGTCGTCCCCGTCACCGTCGCGTCGTTCAGACGCATGGACGGCATCGAGAAAGCCCGCTGGGTGCTCCCGATGATACATCCTGGACCGATGGGCGAGATCGGCGGTGGGAACCTCCCGAAGCGCGTCGCCCAGTCCGCCGACGGACTCGCCTTCCCCCCGCACGCCACCGCCGGACACGACTTCAACCTCGTCACCGAACGCGAGGTCGAGACGATCGTCGACTGCGCGAACGACGCGTACGAATCCATCGACTACACCACGCACGCGACCGAGAGCGTCCGAACCGTCGAAGGGAACGCGAAGGTCCTCGGGCAGGCGTTCGACGACGACGTCCTCCTCGTCTCTACGCACTCCCCGGAGTTCGCCGACGACGTCGACTACGCCGTCGGCCTGTCGTGTGCCGCCGAAGCACGCGCTGGCGGGTTCGAGAACGTCCTGCTCGTCGACGCACACAACTGCAACGACGGCCTCGCGGGCGACGACCTCGGGCACGTCACGCCCGGGAGCGAACGGTCGTTCGACATGATGCAGGCGTCGAAGGCCGCCGCCGAAGCGCTCGCGGACGCCGACCAGTACCCGCTCCGGTTGGGGACGGCGTGGACGAATACCGAGTGGGGGCCCATCGACGGCATCGGCCCGCTCGGCATCCGCGCCGCCGTCACCGAAGCGAACGACCAACTGACCGCGTACGTCCTCATCGACGGCAACAACATGGAACCAGGGCTCCGAGAACGCATCCTGAAAGCCCTCGGCGAACGCGTCGAGGACGCCGAAGTCATGACGACGGACACCCACATCGTCAACCAGGTCGAAGCGTCGAACCAGGTCGGCGAATCCATCGACCAGGGCGACCTGATCGCCGTCATCGAGGACCTCGTCGACGACGCCACCGCCGACCTGGAACCCGTCGAAGCCGGGATGGCGACCGAACGCGCCACCGTCACCGTGTTCGGGAACGACCGCACGGAGACGCTCGCCAGTCACGCGAACGTCATGGTCAGCCTCGGCGGCGCCCTCGCACTCCTCGTCACCGCCGGCACCATCGCCATCAGCCTCCTCATCTTCCTCATCACCAGCGGTACGCTCGGCGCGGTCCTCTGAGACCGACACCGCTAGCGCTCGTCGTTCGCCGATGACGGTACGACGCATCCGTCGTCGTTCGATAGTGGCCCGACGACGCCGCCGCTCGTCGACGAATCCACCCGAAAAGACCGCGAGTCAGGCGTCGTCCGCGAACAGGTCGTCGACCGCGCTCTGCGCGGCGAGTGCCGCGTCGTCGGCGACCTGTTCCTCGTCGGCGTCGCCCTCGGGAGCGTGAACCCATACGTCCACCTCGAGCACGCCGTCCTCGAACGTCACCTGTACGTCGTAGTCGTCGACTGCAGAACGCTTGAACCGAGAGAACAGTAACCCCTCGGCCGCTTCGGCGGCCGTCTGAACGACTGCTTCGTCAGTCGGCATGCCTCAGTCGCCGCCTGCGCCGCCCATGCCACCGGGGCCGCCCGCACCGCCGAGCATCTCCTGAAGCTCGCTCTGGAGTTCCTCGAACTGCGTCTGCACGCGCTCCTCCTGCTTCTCGAGGGACTCCACGCGGATCTCGAGACTGGAGACCTTCTCGTCGAGGGAGTCCGCGGCCTCTTCGTAGTCCGTCTCGACGAGGAGCTCGCCGACCTCTCGGTACATCGTCGTGTCCTCGTCGATGTCGTCGAGTTCGTCGAGTGCTGTGGACGCTTCGTTCAGGGACGCTTCGGCCTGTTGCTTCTGGCGAGCGACCTGCTCTGCGTTCTCCTGAAGGTCCTGCAGTTCCTCGATTTTCTCCTGTGCCTCGGGCGGCAGATTTCCTTGCATACCTTGAGCGAGGACTTCCGACTTGAAAAACCCCCGCTTTCCTGGACGCGAGACTAGAACTGCGTTTCGCCGCTGAACTGGTCGGTCTCCGTCCCGTCAGGGCCTCGTGGCGGGACGTCGGCGCTCCCGAGGTGGAGGTACGTCTGTGCGGCGACCGCGATCTGGAACACGGTCCCGATCGCCCCGACGATGGCGGTGAGCGCGAGCGCAATCGGGGTGCGCTGGATGGTCGTCTCCAGGCCCCCGCCGACTGCGCCGAAGTCGACGAAGAGGAGTGAGGGGATGCCGATGACGAACTGGACGACGAAGACGCCGACCGCGATGAGCGCGAGTTTGATGCGGTTTCCCTTCGCGTACTGCCAGCCTCCGGCGACGCCTTCGAGCGCGCCGACCTCGTCGATCGTGACGGCGTACGTCGCGAAGTACAGTCCGATGGCGATGTAGAGGAACGGGACGACCGTGAGGAGGACGAGCGGGGGGAAGATCGCTATCGGCACGAACAGCAAGAGTATGGCGCTGACGGCGAGCAACGCGAACGTGACGATCGCCGCGAGCACGCGGTGCAGGAAGATGGCGGCGAGGTCGTCCATGTAGTGCCGGCGCTCTAGGTCGTTCGTGCTGTCGTCGGCGAGTGCCCGGACCGCACCGATCCGGACGAGTTCTCCGACGACGAACACCGCGACGAGGAGCGCGATCGCCGGTCCGAGCGCGACCTCGAGCGCCCAGCCGAGCTCGCGACGTTGCCGCTCGAGTCGCTCCAGCGCGTCCGGCGGGAGCTGCTCTCCTTGCTCTGTGAGTGCCGTGAGTACCTCGTCGACGATCGCCAGTCCGAACGTGTCACCCGCGATCGAGTTCGCGACGGCGAACGCGAGGAAGATACCCACAAGTACGGCGGCTTTCTTCGAGAGGAAGGCGTCGATGCCGTCCTCGAATACGGACCCGATATCTATCGACATGAGATAACAGTCGAATGTAAGATTACGTATAACCTGTTACTTGTCTTGGAGAGCCCACTATCCATCCACGAACCGATATCACGCGAGTCGTGCCATCCAGAACCGGTCTCACGCGAGCCGTGCCATCCGTTCCGCGATGGCGGCGAGACGTAGCCACGTGTTCGTCGCCGCACGGAGCGCCGTCAGGTCCCGCGCCCGGACCGTGAACGCGACGACGTCGCCGTCGCGGGACACCGTCGTCCGCGACCGCTCGTCGTCGATCTCGCCGACCTCGCGCCCGACGCTCCGCTCGACGATGCGAGCCATCGACTCGTCGTCGTACGCGAGTTCGAGAAGGGTTTCGTGGGCGAACGCCGTCATCGCCCGCGTCGGTCAGTTGACCGGGACGGTCTTGACGTCCTGGCTCCGTTCCTTCAGGAGGACGCGGTGCCCGCAGTAGGGACAGCGCACGCCACCGTAGCCCTCCAGCGTCACGTCGCGCTTGCACCGCGAGCACTTGTAGCTCATTCTTCCTCTGCGAGTGCCGCGCGGATGGAGCGACGGACGCCCTTGCCGCCGGGGGTCTCGGGGCTGTACGTGCCGCCCGCGAACTTGTGTCCGCACTTGCCGCACACCCAGATGCCGGTGCCCTTGCGGTCGACGGCCTCGGTACCGCAGTCGGGGCACGCGTGGTCCTCGTTCATCTCCGCTTCGATCTGCATGACACGGCGGCGCGAAACGCGCCCGTAGCGGGCGCCAAATCGGCCGGCACTGCCGGTTCGTCCCTGTTTCTTGGCCATGATACTCGCTGATACCGCTACGGTACAGTTAAACCTGTTGAGTCGAGGCCGTTCCGGCGGTGTGTGGACCGCCCGCAAGCGACGGCGTCGCGTTCACCGCTCGACGGCGTTGGCGGTGACGATCTCGTAGCAGATGAGGGCGTAGGCGGCGAGGAGCGCGACGACGAACAGGGGGACGTTCGCGAGCGCGTCGGGTGCGGCTGCGTGCGTGGTTGCGACCGCACCTGCGACGCGGTCCGCGAACAGGCCGGTAAGGACGATGCCGGGGATGGCAACGAGGACGACGTCCGCTCGACGCATCTTGCGTAATGAGATGTAATTAGGACGTAAGTGCCTTCGGGACGGTACGAGAATTGAGTCGCGAGCACAGCGGGACCGCGGCCGCCAGCACACACCGGCGGTCCACGTCCGAGAGCGCCGCGTTCAGGCGCTCACCGCAGGTCTGCACCCGAGAGCGCCGCGTTCAGACGCTCACCGCAGGTCTGCGTCCGAGAGCGCCGCGTTCAGGTCCTCGCGGACGCGCTCGCCGGTCTCGCGGTCGCCCGCCGTCGTCACGATCCGGTTCTCCTGCACGCTCGACCCGTCCCTGACGAGCAACCGCACGTTCCCGTTCGCGTCCGCACGAGTCACCTTCGCCGTGATCGACGCCTGCGACCCGCGACCGCTCGCGTCGATCGGTCCCGGAATCACCTTCTTCACGTGCGGATACGCCGCCACCGTCTGGATCGCACGCATCCCCGTCCGACCGCCGACGAGCGTCGAATGCGCCCCACCGATCTTCTCCAGGGGCGCCGCATCCACCGTCTCCAGCGCGCTCTCCCCGCGACTCCCGATCGCCGCCGCGACCGGGTCGTCGCCATCGACGCGGAAGAACTCGTAATGGGACTGCGAACGCACCGACTGGATGACCTCCCGGTCACCCGCCGCGTACACCGCCTCCGGTCGCTTGCGCTGGATCTCGTCGGCGACCCGCCCAGCGAAGTTCCGGAGCTCCACCACGCCCGATTCCGCGCCGTCCTCCGGCGTCGTCGTCACCGTCGTCCGCCCGACCTCCTCCTCCTCGTCCAGGATGACGATCTCCGCACGGGAGCGCGAGACGTCCAGTACGATACCGTCCGCGTTCGCGGTGCGGCACTCGAGACAGAAGTCTCCGGGCTTGTCGAGTTCCATCCCACACCGCGTACAACGCATACCACGCCTTCGTCGCTGGTACTGAAAAGGAGTGCGTTCCGATTCCCCCGACCAGTTCGAGACCGTCAGTCCTCGAGGCGCGCGAGCAACACCATCGCGTACACCGTCCGGAGCATCGCGGCGCTCGCCCCACGGTCGAAGACGAGTTCGTCCGTGCCCAGCACGTGCTCGAGGACGTCCTTCGAGGAGTGCTCGGGCGCGGCGGCGATCCCCGCGTCGTTCTCCGCGACCCACTGCATCACGCGGAGGTCGCTCTTGGAGTCACCCATCACGAGCGCGAAGGGATCGTCGACGCCGAGGACGTCCAGAGCGGCTTCGACGCCCACGACCTTGTTCAGTTCCAGACTCCCGATCTCGGCGGCGTCGGCCTCGTAGTACGCGACGTCGATGCGTTCGAAGACGTCCACCACCGCCGCGGGGATATCCTCGCTGTCGACTTCCGGGAACCCGCCCTGGCTCTCGAGCACGCCCCGGATCTCGGGGTCCGCGTCCGCGTAGAAACACCGCGCCCACGCCGCAGCCGGTGCCAGGTCGTCGGCGCCCGCACTCCAGTCCTCGAACGACACCACGTCGGCCTCCGGACTCGGATGTCCGTCGACGACGTCCGCGACGGCGTCCCCGAGCAGGTCGAGGTGGTACACGAGCGCGTCGTCGATCACCTCGCGCGCCTGCTTGCTCCCCGTCTCGAAGTTCGGCTTGAGCGTGACGTTGAACTCGTTCCCCTGGAGGTGCGTGCCCGTACGCAGATGGTCGGGGGCTTCTGAGAGCACGCGCGAGCGGACGTCGTCGAAGACGCTCCGGATGTCGTCATCGAGGTTCTCGTACAGCAACTGCTTCGTGTCCGCGCCGTGCCCGGGCGTGAACACGCCCGTTCCGGCCTCGTAGACGACGGATAGTTCGCCGGAGTGGACGAGTTCGCTCCCGAGCCCCTGCGTGATGAATCCCTTCACGTTCTCGAGGGTCTGGCCGGTGCAGATGACGATCGGGACGCCCATCTCGTGGAACTCGGTGAGGACGTGGAGCGTATCGCGAGGGATCTCGTTGTCCGTGCTTCCCGCGGACCGGAGGGTCTCGTCGACGTCGAGTACGAGCACGTTCGGCGCGCGGTCGTACGTCCGCAGGAGGTCGAGTGCGGTGAACGCCTGGTCGCGCGAGGCGGTCGCGGCGACCTCCGCGAACGTCTTACCGGCCGTGAAGCGGTCGCGGACCTCCGACTTCCGTCGGTCGAGCTCCTCGTTCGCGCTCTGCCAGTGGTCGAGTGCGACCCTGGAGTCGACCGCGGGGAACACGTCGACGAACTCCTGGTAGTCCCGGAGTGCGTCCGTGTCGAACTCCTCGTAGAGCGAGTAGAGCTGGTCGTACAGTTCCATATCGCTTACGGCGACCGCCGGCAGGTTAAGCGCTGTCCCCCGCGGTGGTCGTCGAAGTACGCTATCGCTATCGTCCTGCACGGCAAACGTCGAAGGGTGCTGTCGCTGTCGTCCTGCACGGCAAACGTCGAAGGGCGCTGTCGCTGTCGTCCTGCACGGCAAACGTCGAAGGACGCTATCGCTGTCGTCCTCGACGGTTCGAAAGTGGGAGAGGGGAGAATAGAGGTGCGGTGAGTGCTCGTTGGCACGGGAGTTCCTGCTGGGTCCACCGACGGCGCGTCAGCGCCAGGAGTCTCGGTGTCGGTAACCGGACACTCACCGGCATCCAATGCTTTACTCGATAGAGAATAAATCTTTTGACGGAGTATCGCATTGGGAAGGGTATGCAAGCTATCGCAGTTCGACGGGGCGAATCCGAACCCGTCGTTCTCGACAAACCACGCCCGGACCCGGCCCCTGGCGAAGCGCTCGTTCGCACACTCCGCGTCGGCATCGACGGCACCGACCACGAAGTCATCGAAGGAGGGCACGGCGACTTCCCCGACGGCGACGACCACCTCGTCCTCGGACACGAAGCCGTCGGCGTCGTCGAGGACCCGAACGGCACCGACCTCGACGTCGGGGACGTCGTCGTCCCGACCGTCCGCCGCCGCCCGAACGGCGAGAACGAGTACTTCGCACGCGGCGAACCCGACTACGCGCCCGAGGGCCAGTACGTCGAACGCGGCATCGTCGGCGCACACGGCTTCATGGCGAAGTACTTCACCAGTCCCGCCGACGCACTCGTCGAGATCCCCGAATCGCTCACCGAACTCGGATTTCTGGTCGAACCCGCGAGCATCAGCGAGAAGGCGTTCGACCTCGCGTTCGCCTCCCGCTCGGCGTTCGAGTGGGCGCCCGAGACCGCCGCGGTACTGGGCAACGGAAGCCTCGGCCTGCTCACGCTCGCGATGCTCGAGGAATCCGGGCGCTTCGACCGTCTCTACTGCCTCGGCCGCCGCGACCGCCCGGACCCGACGATCGACGTCATCGAATCGCTCGACGGCACGTACGTCGACTCCAGGGAGACGCCAGTCGACGAGATATCAGACGTCCACGAACCGATCGACTTCGTGTACGAAGCCACCGGATACGCGAAGCACGCGTTCGAGACAGTCGACGCGCTCGCACCCAACGGCGTCGGCGCACTCCTCGGCGTCCCCGGCGACTGGGAGTTCGAGATCGACGGTGGGCGCCTTCACCGCGAACTCGTCCTCCACAACAAAGCCCTCGTCGGGAGCGTCAACTCCGGCGTCAGCGACTTCGAATCCGGCGTCGACACCCTGCTCGCGCTCGACGACGACTTCTTCGACGACCTCGTCACCGGCGTCTACGGACTCGACGAACTCGACGCTGCGTTCGCCAACGACGACAGCACTATAAAAACAGCCGTCGAATTCGGGGGTAGATGAAGAACGTCGACGACCTCATCGAGAGCGCAGCCGAGCTCGCCGACCGCGGCCTGTCGAAGGGCTCGATCGCGGACGAACTGAACGTCTCCCGGGAGACCGCCTCCTGGCTGGTCGAACGCTCCGGCGCATCCGCGACGGAGCGGGAGTCGGCCACGGACGAACCGAGCGGCCCGCACGACATCCACGTCGACTGGTCCGCGATCGGCCGGGACTCCTGGCGGCTGTCGACGATGTGCGCCGCGATGGCGGACCTCCTCGAGAAGGAAGGGGAGTCCGTCGACCTCACGATCGGCATCGAGAAAGCCGGTGCGCCGATCGCAACGAGCATCGCGCGCGAACTCGACACCGACCTGGCGTCGTACGCGCCCCGCAAGCACCAGTGGGAGGAAGGCGACCTCGACGAACTCGGCGGGTCGTTCTCCCGGAACTTCGCGCAGATCCGCGGCCGCGAGTGCTACGTCGTGGACGACATCATCACGAGCGGTACGACGCTCACCGAGACTGTCCAGGCGGTTCGCGACCAGGGCGGGAAGCCCGTCGCGGCGTGCGTGCTCGTGGACAAGCAGGGTCACGACGAGATCGACGGTGTCCCCGTCTACTCGCTCCTGCAGGTGCTCCGAGTCGGCAACGACGACTCCTGATCGGTCACGCCCACACGGCCATGAGCACCATTACCACACGTTCGTGGGATTCAATGGCTGAGCGCTGATATTCCACCATTCCCAACGCGGAACAAACAGCAGGTCATTTAAACTCAGCTCCCCTACACTGTAGTAAGCGGCAGGGCCACGAGACGGCGCCGTGAACTCCTACCATGTCAACAGACGAGTCCGGACACGTTTATCGGTTGCACTCGACACTCGAACTACCACTCGAAGACGTTCGGGACTACTTCGACGCCGACCCCATGCTTCCCCCGAACGTCGACGACGTGGACATCACGCGGCGCAACAACACTCTCATCCTCAAAGCAGTCGCACTGGACAAAGTCAGCAAGTACACGCCGACCGCACAGCTCAAGGCGAGCGTCACGGAGAACCGCGTCTACGAGGAGGACCCCGACGAGATCCGCGACGGCCCGACCTGGGGTGACGACGACGAGGACGAAGAAGAAGAGATCGAGTCCGAACTCGTCGAGTTCGCGGCGTTCAAGGGCGACCGCGAGACCGTCCTCCAGAACTCCCTGCTCCAGTACGAGATGTTCCAGGTACTCCGCGAGATCGCGAAACTCGCCGAGAAAGGTACTCTCACCGCGATCACGAGCATCGAGGGCGAACTCACCGCGCACCGCATCGTCGACGGCGAGGAACGCCCCGCCAAGATCGAGGTCGTCGAAGGCCCCGGCGAGAACGACGACGGCGACGGCGGCGTTAACTGGCGAGACAACAAGTTCATCAGCTGATCAGGCGGTCGACTGGTGGAGTCTTCTGTGTGCGTCGAATGGCGAGCGATGCCTACGTGCCGGGGATGCCGTAGGCGTCGATGGCGGGGACGCCAAGTATGGAGAGTACGGCGAGTGCGACGAGTGCGGCGATCCACGCGAACGCGCCGATGAGGGCGGCGCGAAGCCAGCCGGCGCGGTACCGCCACTTGACGACGCCGATCCAGACGACGAGCGCGAGGAGGCTCCCGAGCGACCCGATGGAGACGTCCGCCCACGCCAGCACGACCTCGACGCCGGTCCACGCGAGCGCACCCAGCAGTGCGGTGACGACCGCGTGCATGTAATCTCGACCCTTGAGTGCGAACAGTGCGCCAGCGTAGATGGCGGCGCCGCCGACGAGGAGCGATACGACGAACACGACCACGCCGGTAAGTGTTGTAGCCATGTCGGGGTCGACGACGGGGGGACGGTTAAAAGGATGGCCGTAATACGTTACCAAACGGATAGTAAACTATCACTTCGCGGCTTCGAACGTAGCGTCCGCGGACGTCCGCCCCTCGTTGAACGACGTGACGGTGGCAGTGATGACGTCCCCCACCTGGACCGACTGCGGGACGTTCTCCACGAACAACACGAACCCCTCGACCTTCCCGACCGCGATCTCCTCCCCGGAGTGATGCGTCGTGAACTCGACCACACCGATCTCGTACGTCTCACCGAGCCCGACCGGTGGATCCCGGTCCTGCGCATCCGCGTGCGCCCGCTCGGACTTCCGTGCCTCCGCGTTCTCGCCCTTCTGGAGCACGAACAACGCGAACAACGACGCAACCACCGCGAGCACCGCACCGCCGATGAAATACGGCTCTTCCATGACCGCCCGAACGACCCGCCGCCTGTTAACGATGTTGCGTCTCCGACAGCCAGCTCGCGGAAACGCTGATCGAGGCAACGCACAGACCCGCCGACCTCGCGGTCGGCGTCTGCTCGGCGAGTCACTTCTTCGACCCCAACGGCTATGCGACGGAAGCGGCTTGCATGGACCATGACGACACCACCGCGCACGCCGAGCGACGCACCGCACGCCAAGGACATGCCGATGCTCGGGCTTGGAACGTGGGAGAACACCGACCCCGAGCAGTGCGCGCAATCGGTTCGGGCCGCACTCGAGACGGGATATCGACACATCGACACCGCGCAGGCGTACGGGAACGAGGATGCCGTGGGCGATGGCATCGCGGCGGCAGACGTCGACCGCGACGACGTCTTCCTCGCGACGAAAGTCTGGATCGACAACCTCGCGTACGACGACGTCCTCGAGACGACCGAAGCGAGCCTCGACCGGCTCGGCGTCGACTCCCTCGACCTCCTCTACGTCCACTGGCCGTCGCGCACGTACGACCCCGAGGAGACGCTCCGGGCGTTCGACGAACTCGTCGACGACGGACGCATCGACCGCGTCGGCGTCTCGAACTTCGAACCCGAGAACCTCGAAACCGCGATCGACGTCCTGGACGCGGACGTGTTCGCGAACCAGGTCGAGTGTCATCCGTTCCTCCAGCAGACCGAACTCCGCGACGCGTCCGCCGAACACGACGTCGAAGTCGTCGGGTACTCGCCGCTCGCCCGCGGCGACGTCCTCGGCGACCCCATCCTCGAAGAGATCGCGGGCAAGCACGACGTGAGCGAAGCGCAAGTGAGTCTGGCGTGGCTCCGCGAGCAAGGCGTCACCGCCATCCCGAAGGCGACGAGTCACGCGCACGTCGAGGACAACTGGCTGTCGCTCGGACTCGAACTCGACGACGAGGACCTGGAGCGCATCGAGCGCCTGGACCGCGGCGACCGCAAGGTCGACCCCGGATTCGCGCCCTGGTGAGCGCCGCCGTACTCGCAAGCACCACGTCGAGTGCAGCCGAAAAGATTCAAACGGTCGGCGTCGTTCGATAGCGTATGACCGGAGTCGTCGAGGGCGTTCGCGTCGACTTGCGTCGCCTCCACGAGTCGTGGATGGAGTTGTTCTTCCCCCGCCAGCGGAGCGAGAACGCCAGCGTCCTCGGGAAGTGGAAGCCCGAGACCACCACCGGTGCGGCCGCGTACCGCGTGTGGGCGATCGTCGGTGCGCTCGCGGTCGGGTTCGCGTACCCCTTCGCGCTGTTCGGCGTGATCGCGCGATCGCTCGCGCGAGGTGTGGACTCGACGACGACGCGTCTCGGCCTCCTCGGGACGGTGTTCCTCGCGGTCCTCGTCTGGGGTGCGCTCACGGTCGGCGCGTACTTCCGATTCACGTTCAGTGGGTTCCTCGCGGTGCTCGCCGCGGCCGTGGTCGCGACGACGTGCGCAGGCCTCGGGTTCGTGTTCTCGCAAGTCGGCGGTCGCGGGACGACGATCGCACTCGCGTACCCCTCGGCGATGACCGCCGTGTTCCTGCCGCCGGTCGTCGCCGCGTTCTACTCGCCGGCGCTCGGCGAGGTCGTGTTCGGCGGGAGCGAGAACATCGCGAAGTGGTTCCTGGACAACGTCCTCGCGCTCGGCGGCATCAACGAGTACCTCCGGAGCCAGTACGACCTCACCGGGATCGCGTACGTCCTGATGTGGCTCGCCATCTCCGTGCCACTCGGCTGGTTCGTCGGTGGACTCGTCGCTCTCGCGAACACCGCACGACCGGACTGACTGCGTGAGATCCCCCGGATTCCGCTTCCGGGGTCGGGTTCCGCGACCGACACCTACTCGGACCATCCCTCCAACGGACACGTATGGAGTTCAATCAGACGACGACTATCGGGATCTTCCTCGCGATCGTACTCGCAAGCGTCGGCGCACTCGTGGCCGCGCCGATGATGCAGACGTCGACGGTGCTGATGATGGTCGCACCGTCCGTACTCGTGTTCGGCGGCATCTGCGTGTTGCTGGGGATCAAGCACGGCGAGCATCGCGCTCGCGGCATCTGAAGCCGGCGGACGCGGACGCGGTTTACTACTTCTTCCCGAGAATAGAGCGACACCGGAAGCGTCGCAAGGAGAGTCGTACGGAGAGAGTGAATAGTGGGGAGACGCGCTATATGGCCGAGTTTACATGTAGCCGAGGTCGCGCAGGCGCTCCATCAGGTCCTCCTTGTCCTGGGCGCGGCCGGCGCGTTCGGTCGTGTTGTCGAGGTCCTGGAGCCACGCGGGCTCGGCGGCGGACTTGTCCGTCGACACCTCGCTCCCGAGACTCCGGAAGCCGGCGAAGTACTTCGGGCTGACGGGAACGTCCTCCTGGTCGACGCCCTCGGGGAGGTCGTCGTCGCTCTCGGGCACGTAGCCTTCTTCGGGGTAGTTCTCGACGACGTCCGGGACGGTGAAGTTCCAGAACGTGTCCCAGACGGCGGCCTCGTCGAAGTGCAGGATGGGCTGAACGCGGTCGTGGGGCGGGTAGATGTCGGGGTCGTGACGCGGACTGAAGAACGTCTCGTCCGCACGAGCTTCCTGTTCGTCCCAGCGGACGCCGGAGAGGATGCCGTCGACGCCGTGCTCTTCGATGGCGTCGTTGAGCGCGACGGTCTTCAGGAGGTGGTTGCCGACGTACGTGTCGAGCAGGAACGGGAACGTGTCCTCCTCGTACTCTAAGATCTCACGGACGTGGTGCTGGTTGTGTTCGCTGAGGTCGTCGATGGCGATGTCGTCGCCGGGTTCGAGGTCCTGGTCCTCGACGATCCGCCCGACGTCGTCGTTCTGGGCCCAGATGACGTCGAGGTCCCATTCGTCCGCCCAGTGCTTCGCGAAGTCGATGAGTTCGTCGAAGTGCTGGAAGTGGTCGATGAAGACGACGGGCGGCACTTCGAGGTCGAAGCGGTCGGCGACCTCCTTCACGAAGTACAGCGTGAGCGTGGAGTCCTTGCCGCCGGTCCACATGACGACCGGGTTCTCGTACGCTTCGAGGCCTTCCTTCGTGATCTCGATCGCTTTCTCGATCTTGTGTTCGATCGTTGGGTAGTCTTCGGGATGTTCGCCTTCGCCGTCGGTGTAGTCGACGTCGACGTAATCGGGGAACTCGGACATCTGTAATGAGATATAATTACGCCTCGGGTTAAGGGTTTTTTGGAGGCGACCCCACGTCCATACCCCTCGTTACGCTGGGACTGCCGTCACCCGACCTCAGCCGAACAGCCGACCGAGGATGCCACGGTCGGTCGCTCGTTCCGCGAGCAGCACCGAACAGTCGACGTGCTCGAGGACCTGGAGGTGGAGGTTCTCGGTCATCATCCGCGTCAGCAGGCCGTGCTCGGTCGCACCGATGATGAGCATCGAGTGGTTCCTCGCCTCCCGCGTTATCGCGCGCTCCACGTCACCGGAGTCGTCGACGATCAGTTCGGCGTCGCCGAGGTCGCGCTGGCTGGCCCAGTCGACGAGGAACTCCTCGCCCTCCTCGCGCTCCGTCTCCCCGTCGACGACGTGCAGGAGCGTCACCGAAGCGCCCGTCGTAGACCGGAGTCCCGCGGCGACCCTCGCACCGAGGTCGGAGTGGGAGCTATCGATGACCGGGACGAGGATCCGCGACGGGTCTCCATCCCGGTCTCGCAGGACGAGGAAGTCCGACGGTAACTGGCTCGTCATATCCAAGAGCGGCCGTTCGGTGCGGGCGGCGTTCCAGATTCGGTCCTCTCCCCACTGCATCATCGTGACGTCAGCGCTCTTTCGACGCGCGATGTCGAAGATCGCCTCGAACGAGCGATGGGTGACGACCGTCGAGGTCTCGCATCCGACGTCGTACGCGTCCACGTCCCGCCGGACGTCCTCGAGGAGCGCTTCGGACTCCTTCACGATTCGCTTCCGCTGCTCCCTGTCGTACGCCCGCCCCCGGTGCTGTGGGAACTGGACGACGTGCACGACGTGCACCGTCGCGCTCTCGCGCGCGCTCGCAAGGTGACACGCGAGCTCGAGGAGCAACGATTCGGTCCGTGGGTTCGCGATGGGGACGACGATCCGGTAGTCCGAGGAGTCCTCCGCCCTGGTGGTCGTGTCGACGAGCGGGACGTACGAACGACCGACAAGGCCGCCGAAGGCCCACTCGCGGAGCGATAGTTGGCGAGTCGACCCCTCGAACCGAGCCGATTCGATTCGCTCCTCCGTCGTCTGGAAGTAGTTCACGATGGTCACCAGTACCACCCCGCCGAGGGTGTTCCCCAGGAGCACGGGGACGACGAACCCGCGGAGCCCCAGCCACAGGCTGAGGTCGTTGAGGAACACGAGGTAGAGCATCTCGGTGAACGAGACCACCACGTGGAACAGGCCGCCGAGCGGAATCGCGAGGAACGCCAGGTAGACGACGGCTATTCTGGAGATGGTGTCGCGGGCGGCGTACTCGACCCAGACGACGCCGGCGACGATCAGCCCGGCGAACGCGGCCTTCGCGAACAGCGTTCCGGGGCTCGTCTCGATGCCCTTCTGGGCGAGACTGAGAGCCGCCGTCGAGCCGCTCTCGGACAGCACGCCGCCGTACGCGAGGGCGGCCGCGCCGAACGCGCCGCCGGTGAAGTTGCCCGCGAGCACGACCGTCCAGTTGCGCAGTAGCGCGGGAATGCTCGCCAGTCGTTCGAGAGTCAGCGCGACCGGCGGCAGCGTGTTCTCCGTGTAGAGCTGGTAGCCACCGATGATGATGTAGATGAACCCCAGCGGGTACAGGAGTGCGCTCAATACCGCGTTCCCGCCGGTCGACGCGGTCAGTGACGCGTACAGGAGGAACGTGATCGAGATGGCGAACCCCGCGGCGAGCGCGCTGAAGAACAGTTCGCGACTCCCGGACGTGATCTCTTCGTCGGCCGCAGCGATGATCCGCTGGAATATCTCGTCGGCCGTGAACCGGTCGCGGACGACCGAACCTACTGCGGGCGCACCACTCTGGGACCTTTCGACGGCTTCACGAATGGTCTCGGTGTCGTCGACTGGAGTCGACTCGTTCTCCTGCGGCAAAGATGCTCTGATTTCTCGCCGCTCATATAAAAAAAGTTCTACTCGCGTCGTCACTGTTCGACCTCGTAATCACCCGAATTCGCGGACCTCGGGCGGCAAGCGGTCCGGATCCGTGAGGAAGGCGCCCGAATCCGTACCGGAGTTCGTCGCCCCGGAGACGTGGGTCGCTCAGTACTTCGCGTCCGCGCCCGTCAGCTCGTAGAGCTCGTCCATGAGTTCGTCACGCGTCGACCGCCACGTCTCGAATCCCTCCGGGTCCTCGGGATACTGGTCGTAGACGCCCTTCAACTGGCCCGCGATGTTGTGGACGTCGTACAGCTGCTTCAGTTCGCCCCAGTGCCCGAACGACTCGATGATGGTCTTGAGCTTCAGGCCCAGTCCCATCGACGAGGACTTCTGGTCGCCGAGCGCGTCCACGAGCTGCTGGCCGGGGAGCGACGAGATGATGGACACGAGGTCGCGGACGTTGTGCGTGCCACCCCAGATGTTGTAGATGTCCATCGCCGCGAACCGCTTCCCGAAGTCCGTCTGCACCTGTCGGTTGTACTCCCAGACCGCCGCCTCGTCGGTGCGGGCCTCTGAGATGGCGTCAACGGCTTCCGCGGCCGCCCAGTGCGCGCCCTTCGCCGCTCCGGGGATGCCGCCGCCAGTACACGGATTGACGTGTCCGGCCGCGTCCCCGATGGCGATGTACCCCGGATGCGTCGCGGAGTCGTACGGTCGACGCGTCGGGAGTGCCGCACCGAGTTTGTCCGTCACCGTCGCGCCCTCGAACTCGGGGCGTCGCTGGAGGTCGTCCTTCAGGACGTCCACGAGCGGCATCGACGGCTTGTTCATCTGGAAGCCCAGGCCCACGTTGATCTCCGTACCCGACCGCGGGAAGTACCAGAGGTACCCCAGTTCCTCGGTCGGCTTGAACACGATCGCGTCCTCGTAGTCCACGGGCTCGGGGACCTCGACGACCTCGCGGTACGCCGAACAGAACTGCGAGTAATCCACGTTCGTGTCGAACGTCGACTTCGAGAAGTCGGTCCTGTCCTGGAGGAAGGAGAGCGCGCCCGCGGCGTCGAGCACGAACTCGCCGTGGTACTCGTGGACCTTCCCGTCGCGCTTCGCTCGCACGCCCGTCACGCGCCCGTCGTCGTCCTGCAGGACGTCCTGGACGACGGTATCGTAGTGAATCTCCGTTCCCTGTCGCTCGGTCTCCTCGAGGAGCACCTGTCCGTACCGCCACCGGTCGATGACCGCACCCTGTTCCTTGAAGGGGATGTCGAGCACCTCGCCGCTCGGGCTCTCGAACTGCGCGCGCTCGATGCCCTCGTTCGTGAACGACTCCTCGCGCAAGTAGTCGAGGTCGATGACGTCCGGGAACGTCGACTTGCCCTTGATGGCGTCCCCACAGGCGATGTGCCCCGCCTCCGCCTCGTCCTTTCGCTCGACGAGGACGACGTCGAGGCCAGCCTGGGCGGCCGTCGCCGAGGCGAACGTGCCTGCTGTTCCGCCGCCGACGACGACGATGTCGTATTCGTGCGTAGGCATTCTTGGTCGGTATTGACGGGCATCTCATAAAAATCAGGCGGGATACGCCCACGAACTGCCCAACTGCGGACGACACAATGAGCGTTGCCGACGAGAGCGTGGCGTCCGCCCACGAACGAACGGTGTCGACGACCACATCGAAGCTATAGTAGCGTTTGCAATTATTCGCTCACTTTGTTCGTCAAGACGCCATTTCAACGGCGCTAACCCCAGATACGGGGAACCCTACCTGAAGAGAGTTACAAACGCTACTATAGAACTCGCGCTGACCGCGTCGACCCCGGAACTCGTGCGGGCCGGAAGGTTGATGCCGCGTCTGCGTCACCACTGGTGCATGAACTGGAGGCGGAAGTTCGGTGCTATCGCGTTCGTCGTCCTCCTCGTGTCGAGTGGATGCATCGGGTTCGTCACCGGCGAGGAACCCCTGGTGTACGAGGCGAACGAGGTGGGCGTCTCCGAGGAATCGAAGGAATTGACGGGGTACGAGCGAACCGAACGAGAGGAACTGACCGTGAATCGGACCGTCTCCGACCGCGAGGTCCGGGTGTCGAACTGGTACGCTCGCTACGAGAAGTACGACGACATCGCCGAGGAGACGACGGGCGTGTTCGCGGCCATCTCGACGCATCGCGTGGACGTGTTCGGGCGGACGACGAACCCCTACGCGTCGATGCGGCAAGAGGAGATACTGACGAACCTCACCGCGCAGTACGACACGTCCTTCGGCGAGCTAGATGACGTGACGTTCGTCGAGAACCGCACGCGGACCGTCCTCGGGAAGGAGGCGACCGTCGGCGTGTTCACGACGAACACGCAGTTCAACGGCGAGACGGTCGAGATCAAGTTGTACGTCACGCGCGTCCGCCACGGTGACGACATCATCGTCGCCCTCGGCGGGCATCCCACGAAGCTCCCCGCGGGCGAAGAGGAGATCCTCTCGCTCATGGAGGGCCTCGAGCATCAGACCGACGAGGACGCGTCCGACAGCGAGCGCGTCGCGGCCGGCGGCGCCAGCGAACAACTCGTCGACCAGCCGGTCGCAGTCGCCACCGGCACCGACACAACGTCGTCAGCGGCCCTGACGCCGCCGCTCGCAGTTCGCGTCGCATCCTAACCGCTCGCGAGAATCACCGTCCGCCGCGCTAGTTCCCGCAGTCATCATCCGCCGCGCTAGTTCCCGCAGTCATCATCCGCCGCGCTAGTTCCCGCAGTCATCATCCGCCGCGCTAGTTCCCGCAGTCATCATCCGCCGCGCTAGTTCTCTTCCAACGTATCCGGGTCGCGAGCGGCGCGTGCGGTGTCGACGGCGGCGACGTTCTCGTCGACGTCGTGGACGCGAACGACGTCCGCGCCGCGGTCGGCCGCGAGGGCGGTCGCGGCGACCGTCGCCGGGAGGCGTTCGTCGTCGTCGCGGTCGATGGCACCGAACATCGACTTGTGGGAGTGTCCGACGAGCACGGGACAGTCCAGGCCAGCGAACTCGTCGACGCGCCCGAGGAGTTCGAACGACTCCGCGGCCGTCTTCCCGAACCCGAGCCCGGGGTCGACGACGACGTCCCGGCGGTCGATACCGGCCTTCTCCGCGAGCAGGACCTGTTCGCGGAGCTGGTCGATGACGTCGTCGACGACGTCGTCGTACGCGACGTCCGAGTCGGGGTCCACTGGGGTGTCGATGGAGTGCATCACGCACAGGCCGGCGTCGTGTTCGGCGACGACGAACCGCATCTCGGGGTCGTCGAGACCGGAGACGTCGTTCACGACGTCCGCGCCCGCGTCGAGTGCCGCGTCGGCGACCGCCGCCTTCCGCGTGTCGACGCTGATCGGGACGTCGATGCCGTCCTCGCGGATGGCTTCGATCACGGGAACGACGCGGTCGGCCTCCGCTTCGACCGTGACCGGGTCCGCGCCCGGGCGTGTCGATTCGCCGCCGATGTCGACGACGTCGACGCCCGCTGCGACCATCTCCCGCGTCCGGTCGAGTGCGTCCTCGATGCGTTCGTACTCGCCACCGTCGAAGAACGAGTCCGGCGTGACGTTCAGGATACCCATCACGGCGGTCCCCGAGTCCCACGGCCAGCGCTCGCCGGCCGCGTCGCCGGTGTGCGCGCCGACGTGGAGGGTGTCCCGGAGTTCGTCCGCGAACCGTCCGAGTCCGTACGGTCGGCCGTCGAGCGTCGCGACGAGTCGCTCGAACTCCGCGAGCGTCCCCATCAGCACGACGTCGAGGTGCTCGTCGTTCCCAGTCACCCCCGACACCGCGCACTCGCCGCCCAGCGCGAGCATCTCCTCCTTGAGCGCGCTCGCCTGCCGTTGCTGGACGCGCGTCTGGACGACGCGATGCACGCCCTTCGCGCGCATCCGCCAGACGCCCGGCCCGGTGACGTTCGCGCCCTCGAGCGCCTTGCTGGCGTCGTCGAGATCGCGGATCGTCTTCGGCACCTCGACGCGCGTCCAGCGCTCGCGCGCCTCCGCGACCGCGAACAGCGACCCGGTGACGAGCACGCAATCGTCCGGTCCAGCGGCATCCAGCGCCGCTTCGACCGCGCTCGCGACGGACGTCCGCGTCGTCACTGACGCCGCGCCCTCGCCGAAGACGGACGCGAGCACGTCCGCGTCCTCGCTCCGGGAGAGGTCCGGCTCGCACGCGTAACAGTGCTCTGGCGTCGGGAGCGCCGCCGCCATCCCGCGATGGTCCTTGTCGTGCATCGCACCGACGACGAGGTGGAGGTCGTCGAAGTCGAACGTCGACAGCGTCGCCGCCAGCCCCTCGCACGCACCGGGATTGTGCGCTCCATCGAGCACGGACAGCGGTTCCTGCGCGACCACCTCGAACCGGCCCGGCCAGTGCGCCGACCGTAGCCCGCGAGCGACCGTCTCGTCGGCGACGTCCGCGACCTGGCGCGCGAGCGTCGCCGCGATACCCGCGTTCACCGCCTGGTACTCGCCCAGGAGCGGAATCCGGGCGTCGAGGGTGTCCGCGTCGTCTTCGCTCGCATCGTCCGTGGTGATCTCCACGGACGCCTCCGCGTGGTTCGTCCGGCCGCCATAGGACACGCGGACGTCCGAATCCGCGGCCGTGCCGACCGTCACCACCGACCCGGCCTGCTCGCGGACCGCGTCCAGCGCGTCCCCGCTCGCGCCCGTCACGAGCGGCCCATCGGCCGGTGCGACGTGCGCCTTGTCTCGCGCGATCTCCTCGATGGTATCGCCGAGTACGCCCGTGTGCTCGAGGGAGACGCTCGTCACCGCACTCGCCACCGGATCGACGACGCTCGTCGCGTCGTACTTCCCGCCGATACCGACCTCGACGACCGCGACGTCGACGTCGCGCTCCGCGAAGTACCAGAGCGCGAGCGCCGTCATCGTCTCGAAGAACGTCGGCGACTCGCCCTCGCTCGCGCGCTCGGTCACGTACGGCTTCGTCGCCCCCACGAACTCGCAGAGCGCCTCGCGCGTCACCTTCCGGCCGTCGACGCGAACGCGCTCCCGGACGTCCTCCAGGTGCGGCGACGTGTACAGGCCGACCGTCCAGTCGGTCTCTCGAAGCACGGACTCGACCATCCGTGCCGTACTCCCCTTCCCGTTCGACCCCGCGACCTGCACGAACTCGACCGTCTCGTGTGGATTCCCGAGGTGTTCGAGGAGGCGCGCGGTCGACGCCGTCCCGGGACTGGGACGGTACCGGCGGAGGTCGAACAAGAAGTTCGCAGCCTCGTGGTACTGCATGTACGTGCAAGGACCGGACGGTTGCGCTTAGTGGTGTCGAAGGCGGGCGACGCTTGCCCGCTACGAGACTCACTGCACGGCCGTCTGCACCCAGAAGACGCCGGAGACGTCGTCGCCGGCTTCGGGGACGCGGCCGTCGATGGCGTGCGCACCGGCGTACAGCCACGTCTCGTACTCGCCGCCGTCGCCGTCACGCGTGAGCGGCACCCGGAACCGATAGCCGTTCGCGGTGAACAAGGGGACGCGCTGGATCTCCCGGACCGTGGACTGGAACGCGTAGTCGGCGACACCGCCGCCGTCGACGGGCACGAATCCCGCGATACCGGACGTGGAGAACTCGCCGCCGTCCTCGGTCTGGTACGTCGACTCCTCCGTGCGTTCGAGCGCGTACGCGAGCGCGGCGATCTCGACGGTCCCGTCCCCAAGCGGCACGCCCCCGGCGATCCACGCGCTCGACGCGTACGTCGCGAACTCCTCCGGGCCGAGGACGACGGTCGCGTCCGCCTCCAGGTCGGTCGCCCACGGCGTCACCTCCGTCACCGTCGACTCGTGCGCGACGCCCTCGGCGACGGGGTACGCCGTCACCACGTCGCCATCGCGTCGCAGGACGCGACACCGCAACGCGCCCGTGCCGTACTCGACCGCGTCGACGTCCGGCACGCGACTCGAACGAACCTGGCCGTCGTCGAGCGTCGTCGCGATCACCTCGCGGAGCGTCTCGTCGTTCGCGACCGCCGTATCCCAGTGCCGGCCGTGCCCGCCACCGCGACGACGCGGCCCCGGTTGCGGGTCGCCCGCCGCCGCCTCGGCGTCCAACCCCCAGTCGCCGCCGTCCTCGTCGCTCGCGGACGCACCGTCGCCCGCACCAGTCCCCGCCCGGTCTCCCCGTCCGAACACGCGCCGGACGGCATCGAACAACCCCATGCACGCCCACACGACCCCCGTCGAAAAGAAACCTCCGAGCGCGCACGGACGCCACTCGGGTCAGCGCCATTCGGTCGTCGACCGCGACACGTCGCCGCCACTCGCTCGCGCTTCGTCCACGCTCTCCGGGTTCGCGTCGAGTCGCGAATCGAGGTGGTCAACCCCCTCGAACTCGACGTCGCGAACGAGGGTGGAAGCGCCAACACGGTCGCGTGGACGACCACGCACACCCGCGTCGAGGACGCCTGACCGCCGACCAGTCGATCGCTCCACTCGGTTCCGCACTCCTTCGCTGGCGCTCAGTCGTGACAGGAAATCGCGTGAGACTCGCTTCGCTCGTCTCACTGACTTTAGACACTCCTTCGCTGGCGCTCAGTCGTGTCTAAAGCACCGTGTCAGCGAAGCTGTCACGAGCTTCCGTCACTAATCGTGCCGGAAGCACCGCTGCCCGGTCATCACCATCGTCATCCCGAGTTCGTCCGCGGCCGCGATGACCTCGTCGTCGTTCTTCGAGCCGCCGGGCTGGATGACGGCTTCGATACCGGCGTCGGCGGCCTTCTCGACGGCGTCCGGGAACGGGAAGAACGCGTCCGACCCCATCACGCCGCCGTCGGCGGTCTTCCCATCGGCGTCGCGCTCGGCCTTCATCGCCGCGATCTCGACGGCGTCGACCCTGGAGACCTGTCCGACGCCCAGGCCGACGGTCTCCGTGTCCTTCGCGAACACGATGCCGTTCGATTTGACGTGCTTCTGGACCTTCCACGCGAACAGCATCGTCTCCAGTTCTTCCTCGGTCGGCTCGCGCTCGGTCACGACCTCCAGATCCTCGCGCGTCACGGGTTCCAGGTCGCGCTCCTGGACGAGGCGGCCGCCGACGAGTTCCTTGCTCGTCATCGGCTCCGTGATATCGCCGAGTTCACCGCTCTCGTCGTCGGCGATCAGTCCGCCCACGTCCAGCACGCGGAGGTTCTTCTTCGCTGTAAGGACGTCGAGCGCGTCGTCCGTGTAGCCGGGTGCGACGACGATCTCCTTGAACGAATCTGCGACGAGTTCCGCGGTGTCCTCGTCGCACTCGCGGTTCAGTGCGACGATGCCACCGAAGGCGGACTTCGCGTCCGTCGCGAGCGCGTCGGCGTACGCCTCGCTGAGGGTGTCCGCGACCGCACATCCCGCGGGGTTCGTGTGCTTGATGACGGCGGCGGCGGGCTCCTCGAACTCCTTGATGAGGTTGAGCGCACCGTCAGCGTCGTTGTAGTTGTTGTAGCTCAGGGCCTTCGCGCCCTCGTTCAGCTGGTCGGCGTGGACGACGCTCGCCTCCTCGCAGGTATTGTCGACGTACAGCGCGGCGTCCTGGTGGGGGTTCTCGCCGTACCGGAGGTCGGCGTGGCGGTCCTCGGTGACGACGCGACGCTCCGGGAGCGCCGCGGCGTCGTCGGTGTCGGTGTCGGCACTGCCGGTCGCGGTGTCGCCCGCGACGTGGGCCTCGTTCGCGTCGAAGTCGACGGTGACGCGGTCCTGCGCGAACCACTTCACGGCGCGCGGGTACGCCCTGAACTCGCCCTCGTAGAGCACGCGCTCTTTCAGGGAGTCCTCGTCGTCGCCCTCGTAGAGCGGGACGGGTTCCTGGGTGACGACCGGGCCGGCGTCGACGTCGTCCTCGACGACGTTCCCGTCGGCGTCGGTGGCGTCCGTGACGACGTGGACGGTGCATCCGACCGTCTTCACGCCGGCGTCGAGCGCGTCGCCCCAGGCGTCCATGCCGGGGAACGACGGGAGGAGGCTCGGGTGGACGTTGATCGCGGTCGGCGTCGCGTCCAGGAAGGTGTCGGAGAGGATGCGCATGTAGCCGTCGAGGCAGACGAGGTCGACGTCGTATCCCTCGAGTGCGTCGAGGACGCGTTCCTCGTGCTCGCGTCGGGATTCGCCGTCGCGCATCGGCACGGCTTCCGTCGGGATGCCGCGGTCGTCGGCCTTGTCGAGGACGGGGGCGTCGTCGTGGTTGGAGAGGACGACGGCGAGTTCCGCGCCGCCGGGTGCGAGGTCCTGTACGTGCATGAGGTTCCGGCCGCGGTTCGAGGCCAGGCCCGCGATGCGTGTCATGGTAGAAATCGGTCCCGCATCGGGGTTAGTAGTTCCGGTTCCCACCGCCAGGATATGCACGAACGAGCATACTTACCCTCAATTCAGGGCGCTCAGCGAGGAGAGTATGCATAGCTGTGTGGTTGCGTTCCGACACGCTTTTGGACTCGCCCGAGGCAGTTCCGGCCATGACAGACCCGCTCCTGGCCGTGTCGCCACTCGACGGCCGGTACGCCTCGCGAACCAGTCCTCTCGCGCCGTACGCGAGCGAATCCGCGCTCATGCGCGCTCGCGTGCAAGTGGAGGTCGAGTACTTGCTCGCGCTCGCAGACCTGGATGCGACGCCCCTCGAGGTCGACGACGCCCAGGCTGCCGAACTCCGCGCGCTCTATTCGGACTGGGACACGCCCGACGCCGAACTCGTCAAACAGATCGAGGTGGAGGGCTACGGCGAGTTCTCGGCGACGAACCACGACGTGAAGGCCGTCGAGTACTACGTCCGTCTGAACCTCCCCGAGGACCTCGACGCCGCGAACTGGATCCACTTCGGGTTGACGAGCGAGGACGTGAACAACCTGGCGCACCGCCTGCTCGTGAAGGACGCCGTCGAGGACGTCCTGCTCCCGGAACTCCGCGAGATCCGGGACGTGCTCGCGGCGATGGCTCGCGAGCACCGCGACCTCCCGATGCTCGCCCGTACGCACGGCCAGCCCGCGACGCCGACGACGTTCGGGAAGGAGATGGCGGTGTACGCGGCCCGACTCGGACGCACCACCGCTCGCGTCGCCGGCGCCGCGGACGCACTCTCGGGGAAACTCGGCGGTGCCTCCGGGACGTACGCCGCACACGACGCGGCGTACCCCGACGTCGACTGGCGCGCGTTCGCTCGCGAGTTCGTCACCGACCTCGGCCTCGCGTTCACGCCACTCAGCACGCAGGTCAATCCGTGCGACGACCTCGCCGACCTCTTCGACGCCATCCGCGGCGCGAACCAGGTCCTACTCGACCTCGACCGGGACGTCTGGCTGTACGTCAGTCAGCGCTACCTCGGCCAGGAGGCGACCGAGGGCGAAACTGGGAGTTCGACGATGCCGCACAAGGTCAATCCCATCGACTTCGAGAACTCCGAGGGCAACCTCTCGAAAGCCAACAGCGACCTCCACTTCCTCGGGGAGTACGTCACGACGAGTCGCCTCCAGCGCGACCTCTCCGACTCCACCGTCAAACGCAACGTCGGTGGGGCGCTCGCGCACTGCCTCATCGCGTACGGCAAGACCCAGAGTGGGCTCGCGAAGGTCGTCCCGAACGAGCACGTGATGCGCGAGGACCTGGAGGAGACCCCGGAGATCCTCGGCGAAGCCATCCAGACCATCCTCCGCCGCGAGGGCGACACCGACGCCTACGAGCGCGTGAAGGAACTCACGCGCGGCAAGTCCGTGACGATGGACGACTTCCACGACCTCTTCGACGACCTCGACGTCGACGAGGACGTCCGCGCGGAACTCAAAGCGCTCACGCCGACGGGCTACGTCGGCGTCGCGAGCGACCTCGTCGACGAACTCGAGTGAGAACAGTTCGCACACTCTCGGAACGCTTTTCGGGCAGTCCCTCGTCGTCTCGGACGACGATGAGTCACTGAACTCGCCCCGCCGTCGAGTCCGCAACACCGACCAGATTCGTGTGTGACTCGACGCGGGTTCCCCGCCGACCACGCCACGACCGTCGCGGTCACGTCGGCGGTTCTCTCTCGCGATAGTCGCCAGCCTGTCGGCCGTCTCGACCGACATTCCGGGCCATGGCGCGCACGTTCGACCGACCAGCAGTCAGCGTTACCCGAGACGAATGCACGTACCACGTAGCGAGTTCCAGGACCGACGCATCGTACCGACGACCACCCACACCCAACGACGACCAGCGCAGACCTCGAACCCATGAACTACGACAGAACCAGCGACGCCGAGACGATACGGCGGATGGTCCAGCACGTCGAACCGACGTGGCAGGTGCTCGAGGCCGCACCCGCGACGGCGGGCCAGCACGTCGTCTACCTGCTCACCGTCGCCAGCGACGACGGTCCGCGCGAGTGCGTTCTCAAGGCGACGCCGCCAGCGATGCCCGCGACCTGCGACGTGGAGGCGCGGATGCTCGCGATCGTCGACGAACACACGACGGTGCCCGTTCCCGAGGTGTTCGGTGCGGTCGACGAACACCCCGACTTGCCGGCGCCGTTCTTCCTCGCCGCGCGCGTCCCGGGCCGGGACTTCGACCGGACCGACCTCGGGACGCTCTCCGCGACCCACGTCGACGCGCTCGCCCGTTCGTCGGGCCGCCACCTCGCCAGCCTGCACGGGATGGATGCGGTCGACGGCTACGGCTACGTCGGCGTCGAGTACGACGAACCACTCGATGGCGGCCGACCGAGTGCGAACACCGACCAGCTCACGGTCGCGGATCCGACGGACGACTGGCGGGCGTGCCTCCACGATTCCGTCGATAGCGTCGTCGCCGGCCTGGACGAAACGCGGTTCGCTGGCCTCCGGGAGACGGTCGCACCGGCCGTCGACGCCGCCATCGACGCCATCGACGATCAGAGCGGTCCCGCCGTCTGCCGCATCGACCACTCGCTGGACAACGTCCTCGTCGACTCCGACAGCGGCGAGACGACCGCGTTCCTCGACTGGGAGTTCCAGTTCGCCGGCACGCCCGCGTACGACCTCGCGTTCGTCGAACGCTCTCTGGCGGGCGGAGCGTGGGGATTCACGCCCGACGCACCGACTCGCCACGAACGCGTCCGCGAGGCGCTCCTCGCCGGCTACCGCGACGCCGGCGGTGACGCCGTCGCCGACAGGTTCCGAGCGAACCGCGACGCGTACGCGCTCCTCGTCGACGCCCACGAACTGTTCAACTTCGAGGACGCCCTCGACGTGTTCGACGTGCCCGAACCCCAGCGCGAGGCCGCAGCAGACCGGCTCCGGGCGACCGTCCGCGACCGCTGCGAACGCGTCACGGAGTAGGTCAGCGTCGCCTCGACGCCGGCCTCCCTCACCCACTGGTTCGTGCTGGGTTCGTCACGTGACGTCCTTGCGTTGCCAGTACGCTCGACTGGTGGCGAGGAGGACGAGGGCGGCAGCGAGCAGGACGCCCGCACCCGCGAGGTCCCACTCAGAGCTGACGAGGACCGCGGTCGGGTCGTAGTATCGCGACGGCGATAGCGTCCCGAGCCACGCGACGTCGGTGCCGGCGCTCACGGAGTCGACGAGGAACAGTCCGAAGACCCCGCCGCCGGCGACGCGCTGGGCGATACTCGCCCGGTCGAAGACGACGGAGGCGAGCAGGCCCAGGGCCGCCGCGACCAGGAGGTAGGGGACGGCGAGGACGTGCACCATCGCGAGGTCGGCGAGCGAGATGGAGTCGCCGATGCCGAGCACCGCCAGGTAGACGACGACCGGCGTGACGACGTTCACGACGACGAGCGGGACGAGGACGCTCGCGTACTTCTCGACGAGGAGCCGCGACCGGGAGACGGGGAGCGAGAGGAGCATGTCCATGCGCCCGCGGTCGACGTCGTCCGCGACGAGGCTCGCCGCGGCGTACGCGAAGTAGACGCCAAGCAGGAGCACCCACCCGAACGCGTACAGTTCCGCGGCGAGGAACCCTTCGATGGAGCCCAGCGCCTGCAGGCCGAACGCTTCGCGGAGCGCTGGCGGGAGGCTCTCGACGTACGCGTCCAGGTCGATGCCTTCGCTGACCGAGGGGAACATCCACACGTAGAGGCCGACGAGGACGGCGAACCCGGTGGTCATCGCGACCGCTCCCTTCACCCGCCTGCGGCCGTAGTACCGCGCGAACTCCAGCATCAGGCGTCACCGCCGTCGCCGGTGTCAGCACCCGCCGGCACCGCACCCCGGTCCTCGTCGTCCGAGGACGCCGTCGCGGTCGCGTCACCCCTCGCAGCGAGTCCATCGGGGTCGCCGTCGTCGTAGAATCGCATGAAGACGCGTTCGAGCGGTGCCTCCTCGACGTCGAGTTCGAGCACGTGGTACCGGTCGAGGTAGTCGACGAGGTCGTCGAACGCGCCAGTGTACGTGAACGTCACCTCGGTCGTGGCCGCCACGTGCGCGGGCGCACCACCGCCGCCGGCGGCTGACGACTCGCCGGCGCGACCGACGGTCTCGACGCTCAGGTCGTGGGCGCCGGCGAGGTCGACGTCCTCGCGGTCGAGTTCCCCTCTCAGTCGTGCGTGCACGACCTTCCCGGCTCGCTGCAGGACGTCGGCGACGGACGCCACCTCGACGATTCGGCCGTCGCGGACGATACCGATGCGGTCGCAGACGCGACGCACCTCGCTCAGGACGTGCGACGACAGGAACATCGTCTTCCCGTCGGCGCGCTCGCGGCGGACGAAGTCGTTGAACGTCCGCTGGACGAGCGGGTCGAGGCCGGAGGTCGGTTCGTCCATGATCAGGAGGTCCGGGTCGTGCATGAACGCCTGAACGAGCCCGAGCTTCTGGCGCTGGCCCGTGGAGTACCCGCGGACGTCGCGGTCGAGTGGCACCGAGAACAGGTCCAGCAGTTCCGCACGACGCGGGTCGCCCTTGAGGCTCGCGTGGAGGTCGAGGACCTTGCGGCCCGTCGCGTCCGCGTCGAAGGCCGGGTTCGCTGGCAGGTAGCCGATGCGCCGCTTCGCCTCGACGAGAGCGTCCTCGTCGATGACGTCCGCGCCGAGGACGGTCGCGGTCCCGCTGGTGGGCGACTGGAACCCCATCAGGGTGCGGATCGTCGTGGTCTTCCCGGCGCCGTTCGGTCCGAGGTACCCGAAGATCTCGCCGGTCTCGACGTCGAACGTGACGTCGTCGTTCGCGCGGACGTCGCCGTAGTCCTTCGTCAACCCGGCTATCGATATCGCACTCATACGACGACTACGGGTCAAGAACGCTTTAATATCACCGTCGGGGGTTGTTCGGCGAGCGGGACGACGACTACGGTGGTCTCTGGGTCGTTCGAATCGGCGGTTCGTCAGTCGAGTAGCGCGTCGAGTGCGTCGGTGACGACGGTGGCGGCGCGTTCGACGTCGCTGACCTTGACGTATTCCCGCGGGGCGTGCGCGACCGCGCCGTCGTCGTCCGCGAGGACGCCGGGACCGAAGACGACGGTCGGCGCGAGCGCGGCGAAGTAAGACGCCTCCGTCGCGGCGCCGAAGGGCGTCGGTGCGCCGGCGCCGGCGTCGACGAGCGCGTCGACGACCGCGGCTGATTCGGCGGTCGCCCACGCTTCGAGGAACGGGGTGTCCCGTTCGGTGAACGCGAACGCGACGTCCACGGCGTCAGGGACGTTCTCCCGGACGTGCGCGAGGAGGGCGTCCCGGAACCCGTCGGCTGTCTCCGGCGGAACTGACCGTCGGTCGAGGACGACGGTGGCTTCGGCTGGCACCTGGTTCGTGGCGGTGCCACCGTCGACGACGGTGGGCGTGAGCGTCGCCGCGCCGAGCTGATCGTGGATCGGCGGTGCGTCCGGGGGCTCGTCGAACGTGCGGATCGCGGCGAGCGCGTCCTCCAGCGCGGCGACGGCGTTCGCCCCCGCGTCGGGTTCGGCGGCGTGCGCGTTCTCGCCACGGAGGGTCAGCGTCCCCTGGAACCGGCCCTTCGCGGCGGTGCACGCGGCGAGGTCGGTGGGTTCGCCGACGACGAACGCGTCCGCGCCAGCGATGGCGTCCACCGGCCGGGCGTCGCCAGCTCCCCCGCCACCCGTGACGAGGTGGTGCGCGCCCCGGCTTAGCGTCTCCTCGTCTGGCGTGAGCGCGAGCGTCACTGCGCCCGAGCGGTCGTTTCTCGACGGGTCGACCGCGAGGAAGCCCGCGAGGAGTGCGACGAGCGGGCCGCCGGCGTCACAGCTCCCGCGGCCCTTGACGGCGTCGCCGTCGCGCTCGAACGGCACGCCCGGCGGCACCGTGTCCAGGTGCGTGTTCAGGACGACGTGCGGGCCGGAACCGGGGTCGCCGCGGGTCGCGAGGACGTTCCCGGCGTCGTCGACCGTCGCGTCGACGCCGTCGCTATCGAGCACGTCCAGGACGAGGTCGCGTGCGTCGTCGACGGACTCGTGCGTCGGCGCTTCGACGAGCGACTCCAGGAGAGCGACCGGATCGAAGCCGTCGGTTGTGGCTGGCGTTCGCGTCACGCCTGCGGTTCGACGCGTTCCACGGTCGTCGACGCTTCGCCGTCGAACTCGTGGGTTACCGGGCCGACGAGCGTCGCCGTACCATCAGCGGGGAACCGAACGACGAGGTCGCCACCCGGCGGCGACACCTCCACGACGTCGGACTCGGTGCGTTCGCGTTCCCGCGCCGCCGCCGCGATCGCGACCGCGCCCGTCCCACACGACGCCGTCTCGCCCTCGACGCCACGCTCGTACGTCCGCTGGTCGTACCCGCCGTCGCCGTCCCGGGACGCGAACGTCACGTTCGCGCCCTCCGGGAACGCGTCGTGACTGCGGAGCGGTGGCGCGACCGCGTCCAGGTCGACGTCCACGACGTCGTCGACGAACACGACCGCGTGGGGGACGCCCGTGTTCAGCGCCGTCACCGCGTACCCCTCCAACTCGTCGCCGAGCATCGGCTCGTCGTACTCGTCGGCGAGCGGAACGACCTCCGGCTCGAAGCGCGGTTCGCCCATCTCGATGGCGACGTACTCGCCGTCGCGGGTCGCGTGCCGCGTCCCAGCCTGCGTGTCGATCATCACTTCGCTCGCGTCGGTGCGCTCCATCGCCCACTCGGCGGCGACGCGCGCGCCGTTCCCGCACATCGCCGCCGTCGAGCCGTCCGGCTGGACGAGCGTCATGACGACCCGCGGCGGGTCGAAGCGATCCTCGAGCGCCAGGAAGAGCACGCCGTCCGCGCCGATGCCGTCGGCGCGGTCGCAGTGTCGTTCCGCGAACGCCGCCCGGTCCGGGACGTAGTCGCCGGCGTCGACGACGACGAAGTCGTTCCCGGTCCCGTGGTACTTCTCGTAGCGTACGTTGCCGTGGCCGTTCATAGTTCCTCGTTCGCTCGATGTGGTCGTCGATCGGTCGGTCCACGGAGTCGGTTGCAGTTCGCGGTCATCGTTCTCGATGCGGTCGGTCGGGTTCCAGTCATAGTTCTAGAGTCGTCAGGTCGCTGAGCGGTTCGCGTCGTCGTGCGAGCGCCGCGTCGCCGTCTTCGAGGACGACGGTCGCGGGTCGCGGTCGGGAGTTGTACGTGCTCGCCATCTCGTAGCCGTAGGCGCCGGCGTTCCCGAGCGCGAGGACGTCGCCGCGCCGTGGCGCCGCGAGCGGTCGGTCCGTCGCGAAGACGTCCGAGCTCTCGCAGATGGGGCCGGTGACGGTCGATTCGACGGCGTCGCGGTCCTCGCCCGCCGCCGAGCAGTTCCGGAGGGCGTGGTAGGCGTCGTAGAGCGCGGGGCGTGCGAGCGTCGTCATGCCGGCGTCGACGCCGACGACGGTCGTCTCCGCGGTCTCCTTGACGGTGTTGACGTCCGCGAGGAGGACGCCGGCGTCCGCGACGACGTACCGCCCGGGTTCGACGACGAGTTCCGCGTCGACGTCGCCGAGTGCCTCGCGGGTCGCGTCCGCCACCGCGTCCAGGTCGAGTGCCGTCTCGTCCTCGCGGTAGGGGACGCCGAAGCCGCCGCCGACGTCGACGAACTCGATGCCGAACTCGTCGTCGAACGCGCGGGCGACGTCGCCGACGCGCGAGACGACCTCGCGGTGCGCGTCCAGGTCCTCGGCGTCGTGGATGCCCGAGCCCGCGTGGGCGTGCACGCCCACGACCGCCATGCCGGAGGCGGTGCCGAGGCGGGCGACGTCGGCCGCGTGCTCGCGGGGGACGCCGAACTTGGCGTCCGCGCCCGTCCGGACCTTCTCGTGGTGACCCGCGCCCACGCCGGGGTTGATACGGACGCAGAGGCGGCCGTCGTAGCCGCGGTCCGCGAGCCGCGAGACGGTGTCTTCGGCGCCGGCCGTGATCGTCATCTCGCCGGCGACGCCGTCCCGCCAGAGTTCGACCGCGGTGTCGAGGTCCGGGGCCGGCGGGTTGACGGGCGTGTACTGTACGCGGTCGCCGGGGACGCCCGCGTCGAGCGCTCGAACGAGTTCGCCCGCGCTTGCACACTCGACGCCAGCGCCCTCGTCCGCGAGCGCGTCCAGGAGGACGCCGAGCGTGTTCGCCTTCGACGCGTAGTGAACGTCTGCGTCGTCGAACGCCGCGGCGAGCCGGCGGTAGTTCTCGCGAGCACGGTCCACGTCGAGGACGTACAGGGGACTCCCGTACTCCTCGCGGAGCGCCACCAGGTCGTCGGCGTCCCAGTCCGCGAGCCGTCGGACTTCGGGACCCCCGTCGGCCGCCGGACGACCCGCGGACTCGTCACTCACTCTCGGAGCACCTCCTCTCGCTCCGTCGCCTCCAGCGTCTCGTCCTCCAGCGCCGTCGCGACGACCGCGGGCTTGTACGCCGACCCCGGGATCAACGCTTCCTCGCTGACGCTGGACTCGACGTAGCGCTGGAACGCGCGTCGCTCGGAGGGCAGTTCGCCGTAGACGACCTCGTCCTCCACGAGGTCGTACACGGGAATCCGTGGCGTCAACAGGGTGTTCTCGCCGACGACGGAGTCCTCACCGACGACGAACCCCGACGTCACCCGACAGCCCGCGCCCAGGGAGACGCCGTCCTCGACGACGACGGGTGCGCCCTCGACGGGTTCGAGCACGCCACCGACGAGGGTGTTCGCGCCGAGCTTCACGTCCGACCCGATCTGTGCGCACGAGCCGACGGTGTCGCAGGAGTCGACGAGCGTGCCGTCGCCGACGCTCGCACCGATGTTGACGAACGACGGCGACATCAGGATGCAATCGCTCCCGACGTGCGCGCCAGCACGGACGACGGTACCGTCGGGCGTGTTCCGCGACCCACGCGCACCGTACTCGGCGGTGTCCTGGAGGGGGAGGACGTCGTTGTACGTCACGCCACCGTACTCGTACTGGTCGATGCCGTGCGTCGCGAACGTCAGGAGGATGCCCTGCTTCACCCACGCGTTCGCGACCCACTTGCCGTCGTCGCCGTTCGGTTCCGCCGCCCGGACCTCGCCGGCTTCGAGCACGTCGAGGAACTCGTGGAGGACGTCGTGGACGTGACTCGCGTCAGCGTCCAGGTCGCCGGCCTCGTGCTTCGCCCACAGGTCGCGTACGTCCGCGTCCAGACTCATTCGTCGACACCTCTAGCCTCAGCGACCCCATTGGCGTCGGTCGCGACAATATCCGCGAACTCGTACCAGCCCGGCTCACGTCCCGAGAGCCACTCCGCGGCGTCGAGTGCGCCCGCGGCGAACACGCCACGGTCGGTCGCTCGATGCTGGAGCCGGAGTTCCTCGTGGTTGTCCGCGAGCACGAGCTCGTGCTCGCCGGGGACGTCACCCGCGCGGAGCGAGTGGACGCCGACCTCGCCCGGTTCGCGGAGGGACTCGCCCTCGCGGCCGTAGACGCGGTCGGTGACTGCATCCTGTGCGTCGTCCACGCGGTCGAGTATCGCCTCTGCGGTTCCGCTGGGCGCGTCGCGCTTCTCGTCGTGGTGGGCTTCGACGAGTTCGACGTCGTACCCGGGGAGTCCGGCGACGGCGTCCTCGACGATACCCAACAGCGTCTGGACGCCACGCGCGAAGTTCGCCGCTTGCAGGACGGGAGTCGTCTCGCTCGCCGCCCGGAGCGCGTCGGTCTGGTCGTCGCTCAATCCCGTGGTCCCCGTCACGAACGCGACGCCGGCGTCGGCACACGCCTGGGCGTACTCGACGGTCGACTCCGGCCCGGTGAAGTCGACGACGACGTTCGGTTCGCGCTCGCCGACGAGCGACCCGAAGCGCTCGGCTCGCTCGATATCAACGCCGGCAACCGGGTTCGACGGCGGCGAGCGCGCGGTCGCGAGCACGACCTCGTGGCCGCGCTCGACCGCCGCCGCGAGCACCTCCCCGCCCGTGTTCCCCGTCGCGCCCGTGACGGCGACCCGCATCAGGAATCCACCTCCGCGACGTCGTCGTCCTGCGCGGTCGCATCCTCGTCGGTCGGAACGTACTCGTCGAGTTCGTCCAGGACGGCGGCGAGGTCGTCGCGGTACTCGGGCGCGAGTCGCGTCAGCGGCGACCGGAGCGTCGGCCCGTGATGCCCACGGATGTGCATCGCTTCCGTCACCGGGATCGGGTTCGTCTCCCAGAAGAGCGCGCGGTTGAGGGGGCCGAGTTCGTGATGGATGGTCCGTGCGGTGTCGTAGTCGCCGGCGAGTGCCGCGCCGACCATCGCGGTGGTGCGCTCGGGTTCGACGTTCGCGACGACGGAGATCGTGCCGTACCCACCGACGGAGAGGACCGGGAGCGTCAGTGCGTCGTCGCCGGATAGCACCGCGAAGTCCGCCTCGCGCGTGCGTTCGATTATCTCGGTTATCTGCCCGAGGTCGCCCGAGGCGGCCTTGAATCCCGCGACGTTCTCGTGCTCGGCGAGCGAGACGACGGTATCGGGCTCGATGTTCTGGCCCGTCCGCGAGGGCACGTTGTATACGATCTGGGGGACGTCGATGGTGTCCGCCAACGTACGGTAGTGCGCTTCCAGGCCGCGTTGCTCGGGCTTGTTGTAGTACGGCGAGATGAGGAGGAGCGCGTCCGCGCCGGCGTCGACGGAGCGTTCGCCGAGCGACTGCGCCTCTTGCGTGTTGTTCGAGCCCGCACCCGCGATCACGGGGACGTCGTCGACCGCGTCGGTGACGGCTTCGACGACCTCGATGTGTTCGTCGTGCGTGAGCGTCGCGGATTCGCCCGTCGAGCCGACGGGGACGACGCCGTCGACGCCCGCGGCTTCGACGCGCTGGGCGTTCTCTCGGAGTGTCTGGAAGTCGATTCGGCCGTCCTCGAACATGGGTGTGGTGAGCGCCGGGTAGACGCCGCGGAAGTCGATGTGGTCTGTCATTACGGATCGGGTGTCGATGTGTCGGTAGTTGGACGCGGTGCGAGTCGTAGAGAATACCCGCAACGGGTGTGCCACGCCCGCTACGAGCGGCTATCGCGTCCGTTTACCGAATGTAAAACGAGGTGTGCCACTCCCCAGGGGGCGCTCGCTCGCACGGGCAGTGGCGTTCGTCATCACGTGTTGAACGGTGATGGACGGGTATAATCCTTGTGTCGTTCGCAGAAAGTGCCCCCGCCACGGCACCGTACCGTGGGAGAGAGTAACTCTCACGTGACGTCGTGCTTTGGTGCGTTACGGTTCGTCACGCCGAGGGTCCGTGCTCGCCGCGACATCTCGACGGTCGCGTCGGTAGCAAGACCCTTCAGGGAGACGGACCCACGGGGAAGTATGACGGACATTCATCCGGGTCAGCGAGTCGCGGTGCTCGCGGACTCACAGAACCTCTATCACACCGCCCAGTCCAAGTACACGCGGAACATCGACTACTCCGCGCTCCTGGAAAAGGCGGTACAGGACCGGACGCTCACGCGCGCCATCGCGTACGTCATCCGCGCGGACCACGACGAGGAGGAGTCGTTCTTCGACGCGCTCGTCGACATCGGGTTCGAGACGAAGATCAAGGACATCAAGACGTTCGCCGACGGCTCGAAGAAGGCAGACTGGGACGTCGGGATGAGCCTGGACGCGGTGACGCTCGCGGACCACGTCGACACGGTCGTGCTCTGCACGGGCGACGGCGACTTCTCGCGGCTCTGTTCGCACCTCAGGCACGAGGGCGTTCGCGTCGAAGCGATGGGGTTCGCGACGTCGACGAGCGAGGACCTCGTCGACGCCGTCGACGAGTTCGTCGATCTGGAGGAGCGCCACGAGACGTTCCTGCTCTGATCTCTGTCGCGTCCACGAACTGGTAGTCCACGAACTGGTAGTCAACGACCGGTCGTTCACGGTAGTCACTCGCGGTCGACGGTCGTGACTCGCGGTCGACGGTCGTGACTCGCGGTCGACGGTCGTGACTCGCGGTCGACGTCGTCGAGTCGTGTCAGAAGCGAGAGACGTGCTTGCGAAGGGTGTTCAGAGAGGGGCGGAACTGCCTGCAGAACGTCCGTCCTCAGACGGGGCGGCCGTCGCCGGAGACGCCGACGAGGAGTGCGCCTGCGGCCATCGTGAGGGAGGCCACGGCACCGATGACGATCGGGACGGTGTTGTTCTGTGGGCTGAGTGCGAAGAGGGCTGTCGTGCTCGCAACGAGCAGGAGCGCCCCGAATGCGACCTTCTGTGTGTCCATGTGTACAGTTCGACTGCAGTTCTCGAAGCTTATATCTTTCTCTCTTCCCCACCATGAGAACTATGGTACCGTGACTCATGCAAGACCGTGATGGATACTGGGTTCGCTTCGGTTCGGTCGGGGTTCGACACGCTTTCACGCCAGCACGGGCAACCCACGCCCATGACTACCGACGCGTTCGAGGACGTCGCCCGCGCCCGCACGGTCGCCGACTACCAGTTCGGCCGTGGCGGCGGCGACGCCCTCTTCCCCGGCGACGAGGCCTACGACGTCAAACGCACGTCCAGCGGCCGCATCGAGCAGGTCACGGTCGACGCCGGCCGCCTCGTCACGCTCGGCGTCGACGGCCGGTACACGCTCGGCGTCGAGGCCGGTCGTCGCCTCGTCGCCGCACTCGACGCCCCCGCCTCGCGCGTCCTCGTCGGCGACGAGAGCGAACCGTTCGTCCGCGACGGCAAGAACGTCTTCGCGAAGTTCGTCACCGACGCCGACCCCAACGTTCGGTCCTACGACGAGGTCGCCGTCGTCCACGCGGACAGCGGCGACGTCCTCGCCGTCGGCCGCGCCGAACTCCCCGCCCAGGCGATGCTCGACTTCGACACCGGAATGGCGGTGAAGGTCCGGGACGGCGTCGACCCCTGACCGGCAGGACAGGACCGCGACCGTTCGCCACTCTTTTGCTGGTAGACGATTCAGTTCGGGGTATGTTTGGAGGAGGCGGCGGCGGCATGAACCCGCGCAAGATGCAACAGATGATGAAGCAGATGGGTATCGACGTCGACGAACTCGACGTCGAAGAGGTCATCATCCGGACCGCTGACGAGGAACTGTACTTCTCGGACGCGCAAGTGACGAAGATGGACGCTCGCGGCCAGGAGACGTATCAAGTCGTCGGGTCTCCCGACACCCGTGCCACGGGCGACGGCGACGCGAGCGCCATCGAATCCGGCGAGGGCGACGCGAGTGAGGACGACGACGACGGCGGTATCCCCGACGACGACGTCGAACTCGTCGCCTCGCGCGCTGGCGTCCCCGAGGACGCCGCTCGCGAGGCACTCGAGGCGAACAACGGCGACCTGGCGGCCGCCATCTCGACGCTCGAAGCGCTCGAATAGTGAGCGTCCTGCTGGTTCACGGCGACCGCGAGTACCTCCGCGTTCCCGGGGACGAACTCCACACCGACCTCGGCGTCGTCGAGATCCCCGAAGACGTGGAACCTGGTGACGTCCTCGAGACGCATCTCGGCGAGGCGTTCACCGTTCGACCGCTCCGTGGCCCGGACCTCTTCGAGCACTTCGATCGCACGGGCGCACCGATGATGCCCCGCGACGTCGGCCTCGTCGTCGGCGAAACCGGGCTGGCATCGGGCGACGACGTGCTCGACGCCGGTACCGGCACCGGCGTCCTGTCGGCGTACCTCGGTCGGATGGGCGTGAACGTGACGACGTACGAGCGCGACCCCGAGTTCGCCGAGGTCGCTCGCGAGAACATGCGGCTCGCGGGCGTCGACGACGTCGTCGACGTGCGCACGGGCGACCTCACCGAGCACCTCGACGAGCACGCCGACGAGTCCTACGACGTCCTCACGCTCGACACCGGCGACGCGAACGAGGTCGTCGAACGCGCCCCCGACATCCTCGGATATGGCGGGTTCGTCGCGGTGTACTCGCCGTTCGTCGAACAGACGCGCGAGGCCGTCGAAGCCGCCCGGGACGCCGGCCTCCAGGACGTCCGCACGGACGAGACCATCCAGCGACCGATGGACTTCGACGACCGCGGCTCCCGGCCGTCGACCGGCGGCGTCGGCCACACCGGCTACCTCACGTACGCTCGGAAGTACTGACGGGCGGCCGCTCCGACTGGCTGATTCGACGGGCGAGCGCTCCGACTGGCTGGTTCTCCTGTCGTCTAGTCCTCACGTCGTCGTTCTCGACTCGACGACGCGTTCGCCGGTGACGTCCTTGCCGGCGCCGATGCGGTACGTGACGACACCCAGCAGGGCGGCGAAGAACGCGATCGGCGTGAGCACGAAGCCGACGAATCCAGCGCCGAAGCCGCCGATGGGGGTCGAGGGCAGGACGGCGAGGACGGGTGTCGCGACGACGATGGCGGTGACGGCGGCGACGGGCCAGCCGACGCGGCCGTCGTAGACGCCGACGAGGTAGAACCCGGCGACGGCGACGGTGGCGGTGGCGGCGAACGCGGTGACGAAGGAGGTGGAGAACGCGACGGTGCCGAGGCCGCCGACGCCGACGGTCGCGGTCACGCGGAGGGCGGCCTCGCGCAGGTTCGCGACGGCAGGTGCGCGCGCACTGAGCAACCCGAAGATGGCGATGCCGGCTGGGAGCGCGAGCAGTTCCAGGTTCCGTTCGGGTATCGGGCCGTATCCGAACCCGAGGGCGTACGCGAGGCCACCGACGGTGACGACACCGGCGAAGCCGGCGAGCAGGCGCGATTCGCGCTCGGGACGGGAACTACCCTCGAGCACGAACAGGCAGACGCCCACAGCGAGTGCGAGCACGACGGCACCCGGGCCGCCGGCTTCGAGCGCGTCGCCGAGCATCGTCGGCCCGATCACCGTAGCGACGGCGAGTTCGGCGTTCGCCCGCGCGAACGCGCCCTCGGAGGGTGCGAACGCGACGTACGTTCCGTCCTCGAGCGACGCCTGGGCGTCGTACTGGGTGTCACTCCGCCAGACGACGCGTTCGCCGGTGCGGTCGTCGCCGAAGGTCGCGAGTTCGCCGACCTCGCCGGTTCGTGGATGGTTCGTCACGTTCCAGCCGTCGGGGCCGTACATCGCGAGCTGGTCCGCGTGCAGGACGAGCCCCTGTCGGGACTCGCCGAAGAGCGTCACGAGGAGCGTCTCGCCCGCGGCCTCGCGGGCGGCGTCGGGGATCGTCCACTCGACGACGAGGTCGTCGTCCCTGAGTTCGGCGGAGACCGCCCGTGCGTGCTCGATGCCGACGATGCGCCTGTGGTCCTCGAACGCGGCGTCTACCAGGCGGTCGAACGCGGTCTCGTTCTCGCGGAGCGAGCGCGCGCTCGACCTGGTCAGTTCGACGCGCGCCGTAACCGTCGCGTCGCCGTCCGCTCCGACGTGCATCTGGACCGTGCTGTGCGTGGCTTTCACGTCGACGTCTGCGTCGTGGCCGGCGGCGTCGAGGCTCGGGCCGCAGACCGGACAGATGGCGTCAGGGGGCGTGCTCGCGGACGCGGGCGCGACCGCGAGCGGCGCCATCGTCGACAGCACCGCGACCGCCGCGAACGCGAGCGCGAACGCACGCTGCGGGGCGTCCATGACTGCGCGTTCCGAACACGACGATAAGTATCTTGTCTCGGGACCGGCGGGAATCATGGTCGAGGACTGGGAGCACGACGGGACCGCCGAGGAGGTCGCGGCCGCGGGGTCGCTCGCGCTCGTCCGCGAGGACGTGGTGCGACCCGACGATTCCGTCGAACGAGCCGCACGTCGAGAACTCCGCGAGGAGACGGGGTACGACGCGGAGGAGCTCGAGGTCCTCCAGACGGACCGACCGATGGGTGACGCTCGCGTCCGCGGCGCGATCGCGGTCGCAACCGACGTCGCTCCTGGCGAGACGGGAGCGAACACGGAAGCCGACGAGTTCCTCGACGTCCACGTCGTCCCGCCCGAGGAAGCGATGGCGGTCGCGACCAGCGAGGATGCGACCGGGTGGACGCTCACGCCGCTCTTGCTCGCCGACCGCGCCGGCTACCTCTGAACCGTCGCGTGGTCGGTGTCCGCTTCGTCGTCGCGTCCGGCCTGCACGAGCGCGCTCCGACGGCCGAGTGCGAACAGCGGTAGTCCAGCGACGACGACGAGGACGATCCAGGCGCTCGGCCTCGGCGACGGGAAGTTCGACGGCGAGAGCGCGGGGAAGACGAGACAGACGGGTGCAAGCGCGATTGCGACGACGACGGCGGCCGTCGCCAGGGGTCCACGCGTGGTGGCGACGCCGAGCGCGCCGACGAGGCCGACGCTCGCGCTCGCGGTCACGAGCGCCACCGTTCCGGGGGCCGCCACCGCGACGACGGCCGCGACCACGCCGAAGACCGGGAGTCCGTACAGGGCACTCGTGGGGACGCGACCGAGCGCGTCCCCCGGGTCGTCGTCGACGACGGCGAGCACCGCAGCCACACCACCTGCGACGACGACACCAGGTGCGACCGCGAGAGCGGTCGTCCCGAGCCAGCCGGCCTCCAACCAGGCGAGTGCGAGGAACGTCCCGGCGAGGAGCCCGACCGTCGCGGCGCCGTATCCCACGGCGATTCGCGACGGCGTCGTCCACAACCGACCGGCGACCCCGTCGCCAGCGAGTGCGAGCACGCCCGCGATAGCGCCGGCGAGAACCGCCGGAATCCCCGAAACCCCGAGCACTCGCGGATACTCCGTCCTCGCTTCGGTCAGCCAGATGGACGCCGTCGCCGCCGCCTGCCCGACCGGGCCACCGTCGGATGCCCACGCGAGGTACCCGCCGTAGCCGAGGAAGCGCGACTCGTCGGTGCGCTGGAACACGATGCCGTCCCCACCCCAGTCCCCGGGTGCGCGAACGAGCACGGCGTCGGCCGGGCCAGTGACGGTCGCCCTGTCGACCTGTAACTCGATGCCGCCGACGGTCGCGTTCTGCCTGAGGAGTTCGGTGTACACGACGCCACCGACGCCCTCGCGAGCACCATCGGGAACCACGAACGAGACGGTCACTCTGCGGTCGGTGATGCTTGCGTCGACGTCCTCAACGTCTCTGACGACGGCGTCGCCCGCCCAGCGACTGCGCTCGCTCGCCGACGGCGAGACGAACGCGTCCACGGCGACAGCGTCCAGGAGCGAGTCGTTCTCGCGGAACCGCTCGGCCGCGCGCTCGTTCACGCGGAGCGTCGCCTCGCCCGTCACCGTCGCGTTCTCGTGAACGTCGAGTTCGACCTCGCTGTACTCGACCCGGACGGTCGTGTCGTGCGCGGCCGCTGCATCCTCGAACCCGCCAGTGCAGCCGCCACATAGCGGGACCGGCGGATGCGCGCCCGCCGTCGCGTGCGGGACCACCGCGGCGGCCGCGAGGAGGACGGCGAGGACGCCGAGGAGGAGCGCGAACTGTCGGACCATACCCGTCGCGTTCGCCCCGGTGATGTAAGAAGATGGTCGAAACCGACCCCGACCGCGCCGTCACTCGTACTCGTAGAATCCCTCGCCGGTCTTCTTCCCGAGGTCGCCGGCGTCGACCTTCCGCTTGAGGAGGTACGCTGGCTTGTACCGGTCGCCCAGTTCCTCGTGGAGCGTCTCGCTCGCGTGCAGGCAGATGTCCAGTCCGATGTGGTCCGCGAGCGTGAGCGGGCCCATCGGGACGTTCGTGCCGAGTTCCATCCCGGTGTCGATGTCCTCCTTCGTCGCGACGTCCTCGTCGAACGCACGGATGCCCTCGTTGATCCACGGCATCAGGATGCGGTTCGCGACGAACCCGGGTTTGTCGTCGCTCTCCCACGTCGTCTTCCCGAGGTCCTCCGCGAACGCGTGCGCGACGTCGAGCGCGTCGCTCCCGGTCTTCTCGCCCTCGACGATCTCGACGCCCTCCATCACCGGAACCGGGTTCATGAAGTGCAGGCCGACGACGCGGTCCTCGCTGTCGGTCGCACTCGCGATGCTCGTGATCGAGAGCGTCGACGTGTTCGTCCCCAGCAGACACTCGTCGTCCACGAGATCCTCGAGGTCCGAGAAGATGTCCTGTTTGACGTCCATCTCCTCCAGTGCCGCCTCGACGACGACGTCGCAATCCGCGAGGTCTTCGAGCGCCGTCGTCCCCTCGATCCGGTCGAGCGTTTCCTCCTTCTCCGCGGCGTCGATCGTGTCCCGGGCGACGAACCGGTCGAGACTGTCCTCGATCGTCTCGAACCCGTTCTCGACGAACTCCGTCTCGATGTCCCGCATCGTCACGTCGTACCCTGCTTGCGCGGCGACCTGTGCGATGCCACTCCCCATCGTGCCGGCGCCGACGACGCCGACGCGGTCGATATCGTCGAGTGCGTGTACCATGTTCGGCCGTTCTCGCAACGACGACAAAAGTATGTGAGATTCGAAACGGCAGGCACTCACATCCAACACCCGCCGGTTCGTTCTCGGATGGTTGGAGTGTGACGACCAGTTGGCCATACTGAACAAGATTCAAGCCCCCGGCTCCCGTCGAACGGATAACGTGGCCAGCGACGAGTCGGAGTGCGAGGTGACGGAGGGGCCGACCGACCACACGACGCTCCCAGGGGTGGACGACGCCGATGCGACGGCACTGGAGCGGGCGGACATCGCGGCGGTGGACGTCCGGGAGCGCGCCGTGAGCTATCGCGACGTCCTCGACGCCGGCGTCGACCGCGAGACCGCGACCGTACTCAGGCGCGAGTTCTCGCTCCCGTATTCGACGCGATTCGGCGAAGGGCTCGCGGACCGTTCGGACGAGGTGACGGGACTCCAGGACGGCGAGCGCGACTGGGTGGCGGCGAGTTCGTCGGACTGGGAGGAACTCGGCGTCCGCGAGTACGATCCGGTCGCGCGCCAGCCCGCGGCCATCTGGGCGGACCGGGACCGACCGACGCCCGTCACCGCCGTCTCCGGCGTCGGCCCGGCGGACGCGGACCGGCTCGCGGACGTCGGGATCACGTCCGTCCGCCAGCTCTCCTTCGTGGACGCCGGTCTCGTCGCCGACCTCCTCGACCTGAACGTGATGGCGGTGCGGACGTGGCGCTTCGCCGCACGCGACGCTCGCTGACCGCGGCGCGCGTGCGACGTCACGGCGCGCGCTTGGCACTCGTGGGAACGTGAATCTTACGTCGTGGGAACGTGACTCGTTCGTGACACCCGTAGGGATGCCCTACAGCGATGCGTGAGTGGTCGCGTCAGGTCGTAGCTCGCCGTCGCCGCCGTAGGCGGTGTCTGTCTAACTTCGCTCGTCCCGAATCCCGGACTGAGGAAACGATGACCCACCGGGACAGCCACGAGGACGCGCTCAAGCGCCTCGGGGACGACCTCGCCGAACGCGCTCGACGCCTGGAGACGCTCACGGCGGGCGAACGCGAATGGATCGCCGCGAGCACCGGCGACTGGCAGCAGACCGGCGATTGGCGGCGGGACTGAGACGTTCGCACGCGATCGTCGACCGTCACGCGGCCGTCGGAGACGCCCGATACGCACCCGACAGTCGGAGACGAATATCGTCCGGGCGGCCGCACTATCCGGGCCGCGTCCGACCGGGTACGGCGACGGATGGTCGTCGACAGTGACGGCTCTCTCCCGACGGACCCCCTTTATATAGAATTCACTACGAAAGTACTCTATTCTATGCCTTCCGGTAGCCGCTTCATACGGCTCGATAGCCCTGCTAAAGACAATTGAGGCCGCAACCAGGAGCGTCTAAAACGACCGTCAAACCTTAGTAGTCAGTTATCGGAATCCCGCATAGAATGCGCCCCATCGAGGACACCCCACTCACGCGCGACGGCAAGATACTGATTCTCGCGATGGACCACGGCCTGGAACACGGCCCCGTCGACTTCGAACCCGTCCCCGAGACCGTCGACCCCGAGACGGTGTTCGACGTCGGCACGCACGACGCCGTCACCACGATGGCCGTCCAGAAGGGCGTCGCCGAAGCGTACTACCCGAGCTACGAGGACGACGTCAACCTCCTCGCGAAACTCAACGGCACCTCGAACATGTGGCGGGGCGAACCCGACTCCGCCGTGAACTGTACCGTCGACTACGCCGCCGACGAACTCGACGCCGACGCCGTCGGGTTCACGCTCTACGGCGGCTCGAACGAGGAGATCGAGATGGCCGAGGAGTTCCGACGCGCCCAGGAGCGCGCTCGCGCCCACGACCTCCCGATGGTGATGTGGTCGTACCCGCGCGGCCAGGGGCTCCGGAGCGACCGGGACCCGGAGACCATCGCGTACGCCGCGCGACTCGCGCTCGAACTCGGCGCCGACGTCGCGAAGGTCAAGTACCCTGGGTCGACGGACGCGATGGAGTGGGCGGTCGACGCCGCCGGGAAGACGAAGGTCGTTATGTCCGGCGGGTCGAAGACCGACGACTACGCGTTCCTCAAGCAAGTCGAGGAGTGCATCGCCGCCGGCGGCAAAGGCCTCGCAGTCGGCCGGAACGTCTGGCAGCGCGAGAACCCGATCCAGATCCTCGACGCGCTCGAGAAGGTCATCTACGACGAACAGTCCGCCGAGCAAGCGCTGGATGCGGTCCAGTAAATGAACGACGCAACTCCTCATCCCGAGAACACCGACGAGATCGTCGAAGAGGTAATCGAAGCCGTCGCCGAGACCGCACAGCGGATCAGGAAGGGGCTCGTCGGTCGACGGAGCTACCAGGAATCCGCGAACGCGAGCGGTGAACGCCAGCTCGCCGCCGACGTCTACGCCGACGAACTGCTCGAGGAACGCCTCGGCGGCATCGCTGGCGTCGGCGAGTACGCGAGCGAGGAACGCGAAACGGTCGTCGACACCGGCGACGGCTACTCGGTGGCGGTCGACCCGCTCGATGGCTCCTCGAACCTGAAGTCGAACAACGCGATGGGGACCATCCTCGCGGTGTACGACGAAGCCCTGCCCGCGAAGGGCGAGAACCTCGTCGCCGCCGCATTCGTGCTGTACGGCCCCATCACGTCGATGACGGTCGCGCGCGACGGCGTCGTCACCGAGTACGAGATCGTCGACGGCGAGATGGCGGAGAGCGAGAGCGACGTGACGCTCCCCGAAGACCCGCTCGTGTACGGGTTCGGCGGGCGCGTTCCCGATTGGACAGAGGACTTCGAGTCGTACGCCCGCGAGATCGAGCAGGAACTCAAGCTCCGGTACGGCGGTGCGATGATCGCGGACGTCAACCAGGCGCTTGAATACGGCGGCGTGTTCGCGTACCCCGCCCTGGAGTCCTCACCGAACGGGAAACTCCGCCTCCAGTTCGAGGGGAACCCCATCGGGTACATCGTCGAATGCGCGGGCGGTGCGTCCAGCGACGGCACACAATCCCTCCTATCGGTCGAACCGACGGACGACGTCCACCAACGCGTCCCGCTCCACGTCGGCAACGAATCGCTCATCGAACGCCTCGAAGACGCGCTCGACTGACCCGACCGCAGTCCCTGCAGGCAGTCACTCCTTCTCGGTTGGTGCGCCCGTCGCCGGTTTCTCTCGGTTGGCGTGCCCGTCGCCGGTTTCTCTCGGTTGGCGTGCCCGTCGCCGGTTTCTCTCGGTTGGCGCGCCCGTCGCCGGTTTCTCTCGGTTGGCGCGCCCGTCGCCATTTTCCCTCGGTTACCGCGAACGTCGCCGCGACCGAAAGGGAAACCTTTCACTAACCACCCCTCGCATAGCGGACCATGAAGGTCCGTATCAGCGACGGGGCGACCGAGGACGAGGCCTCGGCGATAGCCGGCGCGCTCGCCGAACGATTCGGGGACGACGTAGAGGTGTTCGTGGGTGACGCCGACGACCCCGCGGCGAGTGCCGACGCACCGGCGGACGCGACACCGGAGACGCCCGAGGACGTCGGGGAGGTCGCCGCCGCCGTCGAGGAATCCGGCGTCGAGGACGAACTCGGCCCAACGGAGCGCGAGGACGCTTTGTGGACGGAGATCGAGGAGATCCTCGAAGGTGGCCCGGAGAAGTACAAGGAACGACTGGGCGAACAGGGGAAGATGTTCGTCCGGGACCGCATCGAGCACTGGTTCGGGGAGAGCGAGGAACCGAGTTCCTCGGGGAGCCGGACGCAGTCCGGCGGAGTGCTGTTCGAGGACGGGAAGTTCGCGGAGTTCGACGCGGACGACCAGCTCCCCGCGGACGGCCTCATCACGGGCGCGGCCGACTTCGAGGGTCGGGACGTCCACTTCATGGCGAACGACTTCACCGTGAAGGCGGGGTCGATGGCGGGGAAGGGCGTCGAGAAGTTCCTGCGCATGCAACAGCGTGCGCTCAAGACCGCGAAACCAGTGCTGTACCTGATGGACTCGTCCGGTGGGCGCATCGACCAGCAGTCCGGATTCTTCGCGAACCGCGAGGGCATCGGGAAGTACTACTACAACCACTCGATGCTCTCCGGGCGCGTCCCACAGGTCTGCGTGCTGTACGGTCCGTGTATCGCGGGGGCGGCGTACACGCCCGTGTTCGCGGACTTCACCGTGATGGTCGAGGGGATGAGTGCGATGGCGATCGCGAGCCCGCGGATGGTGAAGATGGTGACCGGCGAGGACATCGACATGCAGGACCTCGGCGGGCCGCGCGTACACGCCGAGGAGTCCGGGAGCGCCGACCTCGTCGCCGAGGACGAGGAGCACGCGCGCGAACTCGTCTCGGACCTCGTAACCTTCCTCCCGAACAACAGCGACGAGGACCCGCCGCGTGCGGACCCCAAGCCCCCGAAGAAGTCGCCGGAGGGCATCGACGGCGTCATCCCGCAGGAACCGAATCGCGGGTACGACATCCGGGACCTCCTCGAGCGCGTGGTCGACGCCGACTCGTTCTTCGAGCTTCGCCCGGACTACGGCAAGGAGATCGTGACGGGATACGCGCACATCGACGGTCGGCCGGTCGGGATCGTCGCGAACAACCCGGCGGCACGCGCGGGTGCTATCTTCCCGGATGCGGCGGAGAAGGCGGCGGAGTTCATCTGGAAGTCCGACGCGTTCAACGTCCCACTGCTCTACCTCGCGGACACCCCCGGGTTCATGGCGGGGTCGGGCGTCGAGAAGGACGCCATCCTCGAGAAGGGCAAGAAGATGATCTACGCGACGAGCAGCGCGACGGTGCCCAAGCAGTGCGTGGTCGTCCGGAAGGCGTACGGCGCCGGCATCTACGCGATGAGCGGCCCCGCGTACGACCCCGAGTCCACGATCGCGCTCCCCTCGGGCGAGATCGGCATCATGGGTCCGGAAGCCGCGATCAACGCGGTGTACGCGAACAAGCTGAACGACATCGACGACCCCGAGGAGCGCGCGGAACGCGAGGCCGAACTCCGCGAGGAGTACCGCGAGGACATCGACGTCCACCGCATGGCGAGCGAGGTCGTCATCGACGAGATCGTGCCGCCGAGCACGCTCCGCGAGGAACTCGAGAACCGGTTCGCGTTCTACGAGACCGTCGACAAGGAACTCCCGGACAAGAAGCACGGCACGATCCTGTGAAGATTCCGCCTCGGCGGCGGACCGCTTGCTCGTCTACTCTCCACTGACCAGGTGGCGACCACCTGTTTTCCTGCTGGTTCCGTGACCACTAGGCCTCTCACGTATCCGTGCAGGGCTACGAGGGATAGGGCATGCAACGACGCACTCTGCTCGGAACGACGGCGGTATCGACACTCGCAGCGCTCGGCGGTTGTCTCGGAAGCCTCTCCGGCGACGACTCGACGGGGACGCTCGCGACGCACGTCAGCGACGACCCCGGCGACATCGAGGACTTCGAGTCCTGCGTCGTCACCGTCACCGCGATCGACGTGCTGTCCGCCGACGGAGACGCCGAGGAACCCGAGACCATCGAGGTCGACGACGCCGAGGTCGACCTGACCGAGGTGAAGAACGAGAAGTCCCAGCTCGTGAGCGAGACGGAACTGGAGTCCGGCGACTACGAGTGGCTTCGCGTCACCGTCAGCGACGATATCGATGCGACGCTCGCCGACGGCGGCGGTGACGCCGAGGTGACGGTCCCCAGCGGCGGCCTGAAACTGAACAAGGCGTTCGAGATCCGCGCCGACAGCACGACGACGTTCACCGCGGACTTCACGCCCGTCAAGCGCGGGCAGGCGTCGTCGTACAACATCCAGCCGGTCTCCAACGAGGTCACGGTGACGTACGAGAGCGAAGGGACCGAGGACGGCACCACGAACGCGACGAGTACGACCGTCGACGCGGACACGACCGCCGGGGAGACCTCGAACTGACTGCTTCCCGCACGAGCGAGTGACGTGACCTTCTCGCGCCGACCTCACCGTAGCGCGTCCACCAGCACGGCGACCGCCAGTCCGGTCAGGCCGACGTCCCTCGCGAGGACGTCACCGAACGCACCGGTGGTCGCCCAGACGACCACGAGATAGGCGATCGTCGCAGCTAGGGAGACGGCGGCGACGAACGACGCGAACGGCACGTACCGGTCCACGAGCAAGGCCGCGCCGAACGCGACCTCGAGGAGGCCGTTCGCGAGCATGAACGTCCGCGGCGATACCACGAGCAGCGGGGCGAGCCAGTCGGTGACGTACACCGTCCAGCCCGCCGGGTCGAGGAGTTTGTGCACGCCCGCGGCGACGAGCATCGCGCCGAGCGCCCAGCGCGCGAGCGTCCCGGGTGACGGCGCGGTCGCCGCGAGGACGCGAGCGCGTTCGCGCACAGCGACCGCGGCGGACTCGTCCTGCATACCCGACCCCTCGGTCGCCGTCGACAAAACGCCTCGGCTAGCCCGTCGCGTCCGCGAACGCGTCGACGTAGTCGTCGAATCGTGAGACTGCGTCGCTCACCACGCGGTCGCTGGTCGCGTCGACGCCGAGGTCCGCGAGGAGTTCGGCGGGCGGCTTCGACGTTCCCGCTTCGAGGAACGCGACGTAGTTCGCCGGCGTGATACCGCCCCCGTGGTCGTCCGCGAGGCCGTCCGCGACGGCGAGCGCGCCCGCGGTCCCGAGGATGTACGGATAGTGATGGTAGAGCGGGATACCGTACAGGCCGGTCGTCCACCCCGCACGCAAGCGGTCGGTCACCTCGACGACCGGGTCGAACTCCGCGAACAGGCCGCCGTAGGTCGCGTCGAGCCAGTCGGCCGTGAGGCGGTCGCCGCCGGCGACGTGCTCGTGGAGGCGATGGGTGAACGCCGCCCAGCGCGCGGAATAGTAGAGGTTCGCGCCGATGCTACGAACGGCGCGAGCGGCGGCCGCGCCGCGTTCGTCGCCGTCGGTGGCGGCCAGGAGATGGTCGGCGAGCAGGACCTCGTTGAGTTTGCTGGGGAGTTCCGCGAGCGGGTCGGGGATGCCGGCGGTGACGTGGGGCTGGGCGTCCTGGGCGAACCCCGCGTGGACGGCGTGCCCGAGTTCGTGCGCGAGCACGAACAGGTGCGCGAGCGAGCCGTTCCAGCGCGCGAACACGAACGTGCCGGCGTCCGGCGCGTACGTCGCGTACGCCGCACCGCGGTCGGTCTTCCCGGGATGGTCGAACGCGTCGATGCGCCGCTCCTCGAAGACGGTCCGGGCGCGCGAGCGGTAAGCGTCTCCGAGCGGGGCGAGCGCGTCCAGAATCAGCTCGCGGGCGTCCTCGAACTCGTACCGTGGCGCGTCGCCGTCGATCGGGACGGCGTTGCGATCCCACGGCTGGAGCGTCTCGACGCCGAGGGCGTCCTTCCGAACCCGCTGCAGGCGGTGGTTCGGTTCGAGTTGCCCGCGGACGCCCTCGACGAGCGCGTAGTATCCTTCGCGGGGGAACTTCGACTGTGGCCGGCAGGCGACGTAGGGATCGTCGCCGGCGAGCGCGGCCGCGAGCGCGTGGTCGTACCCGCGGGCGTCGGCGAGCGCGACGTTCCGGCGCGCCATCGCGTCGAGCGTCGCGGCGAGCGTCTCCCGGCGGTCGACGAACGCGTCGCGGACCGCCCGGAACGCTCGCTCGCGGACGTCGCGCTCGCCCTCGCGCTGGATGCGCCCGCGCTCGCTCCGGCCGAGCGTCACCGGTTCGCCGTCGACGTCGACCGTCGGCGGTTCGAAGTCGCGGTCGACGAGCGCGCGGTGCATCCGCTCGGGTGCGTCGAGGACGTAGTCCAGGTCGGCGAGCAGGTCGGCGGCCGCGGGGTCGAGCTCGCGGGCGCTCCGGCGGTCGACGTCCGCGACGTAGCGCTCGAAGCGCGCGGGAATCGACCTCGTCTCGCGGGCGCTTCGCTCGCGAATCCGGCGTTCGACGGCCTCGCGCACCGCCATCACGTCGCGATGGACGGACGCGGCACGGTCGCGGTCGCCCTGGCGCTCGTCGTCGCCGGTGGCGACGTCCGCGCGCAAGTTCGCGTACTCGCGGAGGCGGTGGTCGCGCGCGGACAGATCCTCGAACGTGGCGAGGACTTCGTGGAGCGCGCGATCGACGTCGAAGTCGGCGACGTCGGCGGCGAGGCCCTCGCATTCGGCGGCCCAATCGTCGCGGGCGGTGAACAGCGGTTCGAGATCGAAGCGGTACTCGTCGGGCACGTCGTCGCGTGAATCGTACATGCGTGACTGTGGGGCGTGGGCTGGTTTGTGGACGAACGACGGACCGCCAGGGGGGAGACGACGCTAGTCGAGCACGAGAGCGATATGAACCCTGTCGGGCAAAAAACTAGCCCGAGTTCGTCACTCGTTCTCGTGCTCGCGCTTCAGGGAGAGGACGGTGCGTTCGAACTCGCAGACGAGCAGTTCGTCCGCGTCGTCGTCGAGTCGGTCGTCGTCGGCGTCGACGACGAACACCTCGACGTGCATCGTCACGAGGCCGCGGTCGCCCGAACTCGTCTCGCGCTTGCCGGTCACGGTCGACTGCACGCGGATGGTGTCGCCGTGGAACACGGGATTGGGGTGCTCGACGTCGTCGTAGGAGAGGTTCGCGACGATGGTGCCGTCGGTCGTCTCCGGGATGGTGATGCCGACGGCGAGACTCATCGTGTACAACCCGTTCACGAGTCGTTCACCGAACTGGGTGTCGGCGGTGAAGGCCTCGTCGAGGTGGAGCGGTTGCTGGTTCATCGTCATGTCGCAGAACCGCTGGTTGTCGCTCTCCGATATCGTCCGGCGGCGTCGATGCTCGATGGTTGTCTCGACCTCGAACTCCTCGTAGTACAGACCCGGCATACGAGAACGCGCGCCCACCGCGAGCAAGAACGGTTCGGTTTCGGGCGCGAGCGAGGACGGTTCAGTGGCGAGCGCGAGCGAGGACGGTTCAGTGGCGACCGCGGACCCGTTGGCCGCGTCGCCGACGGGGCTAGCCGTCGCCTTCGGACTGGTAGGGTTCGCCGACGGCGTTCCGCGGGAGGAGCGACATGAGTTCGTTCCGGAGTTCCTCCGGGGAGTCGAACGCGTCGGCGCTGGACTGTGCGACCACCTCGCTCATGTTCGCCTCGCCGTCGGCGAGCTGGATGGTGACGTCCGCGCAGTCGTCCACGACGGTCTGACGGGAGACTGGGTAGTCGAACGGGTCGAGCACCGATTCGAGCTCGTTGAGCTTGGTATTACGTGTCACGATGTTAGATGGGGTGGGCGTGGGCTTAGGCGTGTAGCGTCGCGTCGCATCCACTTGTGATCCAGTCGGTGACCACCGACGCGATCGTCGCGAACGCCCCATCCCGGCGTCGCAGATACTGGTTCAACCCGAATCTTTTTCCGAACGATTAAATCCCCGAATGGGGTAAGCGAGTGCAATGGCCGACGACGCCCCTGCGGAACGGTGGTCGTCGGTAGTTCTCGGCACTCGGTGTGTGACGACGACCCACAGCCACGCCGCCGGTCGGTCGGTGGCACGCACCGGACGCCGGAGGTAACATCATGTCCACGAACGAACCCAAGCAAGTCGACGACACCGACGAAGAGACAGCGCTCCAGACCGCACGCCACCAGCTCTCGCGAGCCGCCGACCACCTCGACGTCGACGAGGGCGTCATCGAGCGCCTCAACCACCCCGATCGCGTCCAGCGCGTCAGCATCCCGCTCGAACGCGACGACGGCACCCTCGAAGTGTTCGACGGCTACCGCGCCCAGCACGACAGCGTCCGCGGCCCCTTCAAGGGCGGTCTGCGCTTCCACCCCGAAGTCAGCGAGGACGAATGCATCGGGCTCTCCATGTGGATGACCTGGAAGTGCGCCGTCATGGACCTCCCCTTCGGCGGCGCGAAAGGCGGTATCGTCGTCGACCCGAAGGACCTCACCGCCGACGAGACCGAACGCCTCACGCGCCGGTTCGCCGAGGAACTCCGCGACGTCATCGGCCCGAACCACGACATCCCCGCCCCCGACATGGGGACTGGCCCCCAGGAGATGGCGTGGTTCATGGACGCGTACTCGATGCAGGAAGGCGAGACGACGCCCGGCGTCGTCACCGGCAAACCCCCCGTCGTCGGCGGGAGCTACGGCCGCGAGGAAGCCCCCGGGCGCTCCGTGGGCATCATCGCGAAGGAAGCGATCGACTACTACGACTACGACCTCGACGACGTCACCGTCGCCGTGCAGGGGTTCGGGAGCGTCGGCGCGAACGCCGCCCGCTACCTCGACGACCGCGGCGCGGACGTCGTCGCCGTCAGCGACGTCGACGGCGCCATCTTCGACCCCGACGGCCTCGACACGCGCGACGTCCAGGACCACGACGAACGCCCCGGGATGGTGTCGAGCTACGGGGGCGCGATGGCGATGGACAACGCCGACCTCCTCGAACTCGACGTCGACGTCCTCATCCCCGCCGCCATCGGGAACGTCATCACGGGCGAGAACGTCCACGAGATCCAGGCCGACATCGTCGTCGAGGGTGCGAACGGCCCGACGACGAGTTCCGCCGACCGCGTCCTCGACGAACGCGGCGTCCACGTCGTCCCTGACATCCTCGCGAACGCTGGCGGCGTCACCGTGAGCTACTTCGAGTGGCTCCAGGACATCAACCGCCGCAAGTGGAGTCTCGAGCGTGTCCACGAGGAACTCGAGACGGAGATGCTGAAGGCGTGGAACGCGGTCCGTGAACAGGTCGAGAAACGGGACTGCTCGTGGCGCGACGCGACGTACGTCGTCGCACTCTCCCGCGTCGCCGACGCACACGACGCGCGCGGGCTCTGGCCCTGAGAACGCCCTGGTGCGTCACGGGTCCCGGGTAGCCGTCCCTACTCGTCCTCGGGTTCCGACGACGAACTTGCCGCCATCGAATCCGTGGACTCCGCCACGGACGTCGCGTCCTCGTCGCCGAGTCGTCGCCCGGTCAGCCGATGGAGGGACGCCACCACAGCACTCTTCAGGACGTCCTTTGGTTTGAACAACAGCGTACTGACCAGGACGTCACGTCGCGAACTGTCCGGCACGCCTCATCGTTGTGTCGACCTACGCATATATCTGGCTACCGTCGAGTGACCGGCCGGGCGCGAGGGCGGACGGACCGAACCACCTGTCTTACGGTCCACGCCCGTGCAGGGTGGAGTATGGTACGCAGAAGCGTGATGTTCTCGCCTGGCGACCAGCCGGAGTTGATGCGGAAGGCACCCGGGACGGGTGCGGACGTCGTCGTCTTCGACCTCGAGGACGCCGTCGCACCTGCCCGGAAGGCGGCGGCGCGCGACGCGGTCGCCGACGTGCTCGGCGACCCCGAGTTCGACCCGGACTGCGAGGTGTGCGTTCGCGTGAACCCCGTCGCGGACGACGAGAGCGGCGACGGCGGCGACTTCCGCGACGCGGACGACGACGTCGACGACGGCGCGAGTGCGGCGACGGCGAGTGCGGACGTCGCGGCGTTCGAGGACGTCCTCGACGACATCAGACTGGACGCGTTCATGCTCCCGAAGTGCGCGAGCGCCGACGACGTCCGGGCGTTCGACTCCCTCTTCGCGGGGACGACCCCGCCCGTGTTCGCGCTCGTCGAGAGCGCCGCCGGCGTCCTCCACGCCGAAGGCATCGCGGACGCTGACGCGACCGACGCGCTCGTGTTCGGTGCCGAAGACCTCTCCGCGGAGGTCGGCGCCATCCGGACCGACGAAGGGACTGAAGTCCTCTACGCGCGCGAGCACGTCGTGCTCGCCGCCGCGAACGCGAGCGTGGACGCCATCGACACCGTCTACACGGACTTCTCCGACACCGACGGCCTCCGGAACGCGACCGGGTTCGCCATCCAACTGGGATACGACGGGAAGATGGCGATCCATCCGTCGCAGGTCGACCCGATCAACGACGCGTTCACGCCCGACGCCGAGCAGATCGAGTGGGCCGAGCGCGTCCTCGACGCGAAGGCGCAGGCGGAAGCCGACGACCGTGGCGTGTTCCAGGTCGACGGCGAGATGATCGACGCGCCACTCGTCGCGCAAGCCGAGCGCGTCATCGAACGCGCCCGCGCCGCCGACGAGATATAAGGGCCCTTCATTGACTTTAATTCGTATAGTCTCCTATAATACCGCCACGCTTAACCTCGCCCTTCGAGATTTTCCGCGTATGTCCCAAGAAGCGAATCCATTCGAGAGTCTGCAGGAGCAGATCGACGACGCTGCTGCGTACCTCGACGTCGACGCCGACGTCATCGACCGTCTGAAGCACCCGGAGCGCGTCCTCGAGACGAATCTCACGATCGACCTCGACGACGGATCCACCGGGCGTTTCAAGGCGTACCGCTCGCAGTTCAACGGCGACCGAGGCCCCTACAAGGGCGGTATCCGCTACCACCCGGGCGTCAACCGTGACGAGGTGAAGGCGCTCTCGGGCTGGATGGTGTACAAGTGCGCAACCGTCGGCATCCCCTACGGCGGCGGGAAGGGCGGCATCGTCATCGACCCCAGCGACTACTCCGCAGGCGAGATCGAGCGCGTTACGCGCTCGTTCGCGAAGGAACTGCGTCCGTTCGTCGGCGAGGACAAGGACATCCCCGCACCCGACGTGAACACGGGCCAGCGCGAGATGAACTGGATCAAGGACACGTACGAGACCCTCGAGGACAAGACCGAGCCCGGCATCGTCACCGGGAAGGCCATCGAGTCCGGTGGAAGCGAGGGGCGCGTGGAAGCGACCGGTCGGTCGACGATGCTCGCCGCGCGCGAGATGTTCGACTACCTCGGCCGCGACCTCGCCGACGCGACCGTCGCCGTGCAGGGCTACGGGAACGCGGGCTGGATCGCGGCGAAGCTCATCGACGAGCACGGCGCCGACGTCGTCGCCGTCTCCGACTCCTCGGGCGCCATCCACAAGGCCGATGGATTCGATACGGTCGCCGTGAAGGACTTCAAGCGCGAGACCGGGTCGGTCACGGGCTACGACGGCGCGGACGAGGAGTTCACGAACGACGACCTGCTGACGATGGACGTCGACCTCCTCGTGCCCGCCGCCCTCGAGAACGCCATCGACGAGGACCTCGCGCGCGAAGTCAGCGCGGACGTCGTCGTCGAGGCCGCGAACGGTCCGCTGACGCCGGACGCCGACGAAGTCCTCACGGACGCGGACGTCACGGTCGTCCCGGACATCCTCGCGAACGCGGGCGGCGTCACCGTCAGCTACTTCGAGTGGGTGCAGAACCGCCAGCGCTTCTACTGGGACGAGGAGCGCGTGAACGAGGAACTCGAAGCCATCATCGTCGACGCGTTCGACCGGCTGACCGAAGCGTACGAATCGTACGACACGCCGAACCTGCGGACGGCGTGTTACGTCAACGCCATCCAGCGCGTCGTCAGCGCGTACGAAGACGCCGGCAACTGGCCCTAGGGTCGCGACGGGATCGGGAGTTCGAGACGCGGTAGCCGCGCGACGTCGCGTGCGTGTCGTTCTTTTTCGATTCGGCGTGGATTTATGAGCGTACGGCCGCGAGAACGAATCATGACTGGCGACGGCGACGACACCGACGACGCTGACGGGTCACTCGGCGCGGCCTGGGGCGGCGGTGGCGGGGACGATTCCGGCGGTCCACCACCGCGTCCCGAGGACGTCGACGACGTCGCGGAGACGCCGGGGCCGAGCGACGTCGAGGACTGGGACGACGTCGCGGCCTACGAGGAGTCGACCGAGGAGGTCGACGACCCCGACGGCGTCGAAGCTCCGGTCGAGGATCGGTCCATCCTCGACCGCGTGACGGGACTGCTGGTGCGGAACAAGACCGCGTTCACGCTCGCGTTGTTCGCGTACGCGTTCCTCGTGTTCCCGTGGCTGAACGCGAACGGGCTTCGACCGGTCGGGATCGTCATCGGTGCCGCGTTCCTCGGCGGTATCGTCCTCGTCACCGTCGCGAACGCGCACCAGGCTCGCGACACGATGGGGAACGACGACGAACGTCGCGGGTTCTGACGGACGGTGGTCAGTCGCATCCGTTCTCGGTATCGAGTTCGACCGCTTCGAGCGGGACGCGCATCCGGTACTTCGCGACGTCGAACCCGAGTTTCTCGTAGTAAGCGAGCGCACGGTCGTTGTCCACGTCCACGTCCAGGCTGAGTTCGACGGCGCCGTCCTCGCGAGCGTGCTGGATGGCGCGAGCGACCAGGTCGTCCGCGAGCCCCGTTCCGCGGTACGCGGGGTCGACGTAGAAGTTCCCGAGGTGCAGTTTGTCGGCCGTCTCGAACTTCGCCGCCGGCGTCCGAAGTACGGTGCCGATGAAGCCGGCGAACGTGGCGTCGACCTCCGCGAGGGTACCCGTCGGGTCGTCGACGTCGTCGAGCGCCACCCAGAGCCCCTTGCTCGGGTCGTCGAAGTAGTCCGTCCGGAACTCGACGATGTCGTCCACGTCGACGTCCTCGCTGATCTCGTGCGAATCGGTCGCCGCCTCGAGGTCGCGATGGTACGGCAACCACAACTCTTCGACGAACCGACGCATCGAATCCGCTTCGTTCCGAACGCGGCGAATCTGCATACCCCACCCGACTTCTATCACACTGATAACGGTTCTGTCTCACCGGTAGTGACTGCCCGTAGCGCCCTGGAGAGGAAACGGAGGCTGACTCCGTCTACAGTCCGAGTTCGCGGCCGATGACGAGGTGCTGGATCTCGCTCGTGCCTTCGCCGATCTCCATGAGTTTCGCGTCGCGCATGTATCGCTGGGGCGAGAAGTCCTCGGTGTACCCGTACCCGCCGAGGACTTGCACGGCCTCCTCGGCGACCTTGCGTGCGGCTTCGCTGGCGTCGAGTTTCGCGAGCGAACTGGACTTCGTGACGGACTGGCCCTGGTCGTACTGCCACGCGGACTTGTGCGTGAGCAGGCGTGCACGCTCGATCTGCCGTTCCATGTGGACGACCTTGTCGCGGATCGCGTCGAACTTCGAGATCGGCTGGCCGAACTGCTCGCGTTCCTTGCTGTACTCCTTCGCGGCCTCGTAGGCACCCTGCGCGAGGCCGGTGGAGATTGCGGCGATACTGATGCGGCCGCCGTCGAGGGTCTTCTTCGTCTGCTCCCAGCCTTCGCCTTCCTCGCCGAGCAGACGGTCCTCGGGAACGCGGACGTCGTCGAGCTGGATCTCACAGGTCGGCGACGCGTTCAGGCCCATCTTGTCCCACACCGTCGACACCTCGAAGCCGTCGTCGTTCTCCGGGTCGACGATGAACGTCGAGATGCCGTCGTAGCCCGCATCGGGGTCGGTGACTGCCTTGACGAGTACGGAGTTCGCGACGTTCGCGTTCGTGATGAACTGCTTCGTGCCGTTCAGGACGTACTCGTCGCCCTCTTTCACCGCCATCGTATCCATGTCGCTCGCGTCGCTCCCACTCGACGGCTCGGTGAGCGCCCACGCACCCATGCCGTCGCCGGACGCGAGCGGCTCCAGCCACTCTTCCTTCTGTGCGTCCGTCCCGAATAGCTCCAGGGGCTTGCTGGCGAGGGAGGTGTGTGCGACGTAGGAGAGCGCGATGGAGCCCGAGACGCGGCCGAGTTCCTCAGCGACGACCGCGTACATCAGTGTATCGCCGCCGAGACCACCGTACTCCTCGCTGATGGGGACGCCCATCACGTCCAGTTGCGCGAGTTCGTCGAAGATCTCCTGGGGGAACCGGTGCTCGTCCTCGATCTCCTGTGCGATCGGTTCTATCTCGGTGTCGCAGAATCGCCGCACCTCCTCCTGGATCATCCGGTGCTCGTCCGGCAAGTCGAAGTCCATACGCGAAACTTGCACAGACCGAAAATAAAGGCTTCTACAGCGAGCGACCACGGGGCAGAGGGCAGAAACCCCGTCGGGGGAGAGCGGACAACGCCGTCGGGGGAGAGCGGACAACGCCGTCGAGGCGAGGTCGAACACCCCACCGAGAACCCCATTTCGTGAGAACAAATCACACATCAGTTATCCATACTGCTACCAAAAAATTGTGCAGGTATTCCACTTTTTTTATTAGATAGTATGCGTATGGCAAGTGTGTGCAACGACGAAACTTCCTCTCGGGCGTCGCTGGTTTCGGGGCCGCCAGCGGCCTCGGGCACCTGAGTACAGACTCCGTCAGTGCTCTCGCACCGACGATCGACCCGCTCGCGTTCGACTCAACCGCCAGCCTACTGGACGCGAACGGCGACCCGCTCACGGACGACACGCTCGTCCCCGTGTGGGCGGAATCGACGGCGAAGAACACCGACTCGGACGGGAACGGCGACGCCGTTTCCTACCCCGACGGCACGGACGTGCCGCTCGTCGCGGTCGACGAGTCCAGCGCCGGCGCGGTCGTCGGAATCGGGTGTCCGCTCGTTCCGAACGACACCGACTTCGCCGTCGGTAACGAGGAGTTCCTCCTCAACGTGATGGACGACGTCGTCGGCTCGGGGACCGTCCTCTGGGACGACGGCCACGGCCAGTTCTACCAGCTCGATTCCGACGGGAACGGCGGGAGCGGTCCCGGGTTCGCGCAGTTCGAGGCGTACGCCGAACGGAACGGGTACAGTCTGGAGTCGACGACGGACGTCGCCGCGGACCTTGGCGACGCCGACGCCCTCGTCGTCACCCCGCCCAGTGATGCGTTCACCGCCGACGAGGAGAGCGCGCTCGCGGACTTCGTCGCGAACGGCGGCACCGTCTTCCTCGTCTCGCAGTCCGATTTCCGGGACTTCGACCAGACCGCGAACTCGAACGCGCTCGCGAGCGCGCTCGACGCCGACTTCCGGTTCAACGACGACCAGGTCGTCGACAGCAACAACAACGCCGGTGCAGACTACGTTCCGGAGACCGCGAACTTCAACACCGCCGAGTTCGCGGCGTACTTCGACAACCGCGAGGGCATCGACGAGGCGAACGCGCTCGACCCCTCGAAGACGTACACGGTCGACGTCGTCGGCGTCTCGGACGGTGACACCGTCGACGTCCAGTTCGACGACGGTCGCGTCGAATCCATCCGCGTGCTCGGCATCGACACCGCCGAGAAGAAGGGCAACGGCCAGTACGAGCGCCCCGAAGAGTGGGAGGGCCTCGCGGACCGTGTCGGCCTGACGAGCGTCCAGTTCGGGACGACGTGTAGCCTCCTGAACGCCGACGGCGAGCGCCTGCGTGACGATTCCGTCGTCGCGGTGTGGGCCGAGGAGTCCGCGACGAACACGGACGCCGACGGGAACGGTGACGCGGTCGACTACGGCGACCACGGCGACATCCCGCTGCTCGCGATCGACGGGAACGTCGTCGGCGTCGGGTCGATGCTCGTCGACGACGACACCCTCCAGTACAACGCCGACCGCGAGAACGAGGAGCTCCTCCTGAACGTGTGGGACGCGAAACTCGGTGGCTCGGGCACCGTCCTCTGGGACGAGACCCACAACGAGTTCAACGGGCTCGGCGGCTTCTCGACGTTCGCGGACTACGCCGGGTCGAACGGGTACACGGTCGAGTCCACGAGCGACGTCTCCGCGGACCTCGCGGACGCCGACGCGGTCGTCGTTCCGTCGACGAGCGAGTCCTACACCGACGCCGAACTGGACGCGCTCGCTACCTTCGTCGCGGACGGCGGGACGGTGCTCCTGCACGATCGCGCGGACTACAACGACTACGACGCGACGAGCGACCTGAACGCGGTCGCCGACGCCGTCGACGCGAGCTTCCGGTTCAACGACGACCAGGTCGTCGACGAGACGAACAACACGGGTGCGCCGTTCCGGCCGACCACGGGTCGCTTCAACCCCGCGTTCGACGTGTTCGCGCCCCGCGAGGGCGTCGGTTCGGAGCTCACCGTTCGCGGCGAGGGCGAACCCGTCGAGGAACTCGTCTTCGGCGAGGGCGTCGCGCCGCTGCTGGACGCGAACGGCGAACCGCTCGGTGACGCCAGCGCTGTCGTCGCGTGGGCGGAGTCGAGCGCGACCGTGCAGGACGGCGACGACAACGGGGACGCGGTCACGTACCCAGAGGGTACCGACGTCCCGGTCGTCGCGAAGGACGGGTCGGTTCTCGGGTTCGGGTCGCCGCTCGTCGCCGACGGTTTCGACGTGGCCGCGGACAACGAGGAGTTCGTCCTCAACGCCTGGACGGCCGTCGTCGGCGACGGCGGGACCGTACGGTGGGACGAGAGCCACGGCCAGTACTACTCGCTCGACAAGTTCAGCCAGTTCGGCGCGTACGCCGAGGAGAACGGCTTCGCGCTCGAAGCCGGCTCGGAGATTCCCAGCGACACGAGCGACGTGGACGCGCTCGTCGTCACCTCGCCGGGGTCGTTCAGCGACGCCGAACTCGACGCGCTCTCGGCGTTCGTCGCCGACGGCGGCGCTCTCTTCCTCCACGACCAGGACGACTACAACGACTACGACGAGACCGGGAACCTCAACGCGATCGCGAGCGCGCTCGACCTCACGTTCCGGTTCGGTGACGCACAGGTCGTCGACGAGGAGAACAACGCCGGTGCGCCGTTCGCGCCGACGACCACGAACCTGAACGACGCCGGGTTCTCGGCGCTGTTCGCGAAGCGCCGCGGCGTCGACGACGTCCAGGACTTCTGGGACGCTGACTACCCCTACCTCGCGTACCACGCGGAACTGGCGACGGGGTTCGCGCGGGACGCCCTGGCCGGCGAGACCGTCGACATCTCCTTCGACCCGAACGGTGCGCGGTTCAACGACGGCGTCAAGGACCCGTTCGGTCGCGTGCTCGCGTACATCGAGTACGACGACGGCTCGGGGTCGAAGGACACGTTGTACAACCAGCAGGTAATCGCCGAGGGGTATGCGCGAGCCTACGCTTCCAGCCTCAGCAAGCACGAGGCGTTCCAGGCCGCCGAGTACAGCGCCCGGAGCGAGAACAAGGGAATCTGGGAGAACAGCAACCCGAACCTCACGCCGGTCGTCCGGAACGACCGCGTCGAGGACGTGTACGTTCCGAAAGCGACCGTCGTGGAGACGACGCGCGGTCGCCTCAACGGGCCGTTCGCGCCCGTTCGAGCGAGCGAGTCGTCCTCCGCGCCCGGCGAACCGCTCGTCGGCATCGATCCGTCGCGGAACCTCGCCGTCCTCGGCGGGCTCGTGCTCGACGAGGGCTACGAAGCGGCCGAAGGGTTCGACGTCGACACGAGCGAGTACGGGAACTTCCCGTTCGTCGCGAACGTCATGGACGGATTGAGCGACCGCCGCAGTGGTCGCGTACTCGTCGAAGGCGGGCACGGCCAGTTCAACGCGAGCGCCGGCCTGTCCGCGGAGGACGTCGCGTACTTCCAGCGGTACCTCGAAGGGTTCGACGTCGACCTCGCGGGCGTGAACGACCTCACGGGCGACGCGCTCGACGACGCTCGCGCCGTGCTGGTGTCGACGCCGCTCGTCGAGTTCGCGAAGGCGGAACTGGACGCACTCTATCACTTCGCGGCCGACGGCGGCGCCGTCGTCCTCGCGACCGGAGCGAACGCGAGCGACGCACAGCGCGCGCGTCTGAACGACGTCGCGAACGCGTTCGGGAGTCCGCTCCGGTTCTCGAACACGGCCGTCACCGACGCGGGGAACAACCTCGCGGGCGACGAGACCCTGCCCGTTACGAGCAACTTCGGACCGGACCCGTGGGGGCTCCGCGAACCGTTCCACGCGGACGGCGACATGGGATGCGGTCGCGTCAGTACGACCGACACCGTCAGCGGCGAACTCGACGGCTGGTACGATGCCGAAGCGTTCACGTACACGACCGACCTCAGCGACCCGTGTTCGGTAGAGGTCGCGCTCGACGGACCGAGCGACGCCGACTTCGACCTGTACGTGACGCGGAACGGGCGACGGCCGACGGTCGCCCGCCACGACCTCGAGGGGACGAGCGAGGACGCGAACGAGACCGTCGTCGTCGACGCCGTGGACGACGCCGACCAGCTCGGCATCCTCGTCGACGGCTACAGCGGGAGTGGCGAGTTCACGCTGACGGTCACCGAGACCGGCGCCTGAACTGGAGCGACGTGCGCCCCCGCGCCGGGCGGGAGATTTTTGACGCGTGCGCTCGAAACTGAGGCGTGGCAATACGGGAGTTCCTCCGGGGGACCGTCGACTGGTCGCGCCTCGAAGCCGTCGCGCTCGCCGTCGCGGAACGAAACGACCGCGATAGCGTTCGCGTCGAGTTCCTCGACGCGGACAACTGGCTGTCGACGCCGATGGTCGTCGACGACGAGTGGTTCGTGAAGATCGTCACGCCCCAGAACTCCACCGTGCACGCGTTGTTCACCGCCGGCCGGAACCTCGGTGCGTTCACCTCGGGTACGGAGGGCTTCTTCGATCACGTCGGGACGCCCCTCCAGCTCGCCGAGCACGAACTTGAGGCGGCGAAGCGGATGCGTGCTATCGGACTGAACGTCCCACGGCCGGTGGACGCGTTCGAGGTCGACGGCCTCGGCGTTCTCGTCCTCGAGTACCTCCCGGAGTTCCGGACGTTCGACGACCTCGACGACGATAGCGTCCGCGAGCACGCACCGGAGCTGTTCGCTTTGCTCGCGACGATGCACGAGAACGACGTCGCGCACGGGGACCTCCGCGGCGAGAACGTCCTCGTGCAGGACGGCGAGCTGTACGTCATCGACGCGACGACCGTCCGCGAGGACGGGTTCGCGGGTGCTCGCGCCTACGACCTCGCGTGTGCGCTCGCCGAGCTCGCGCCGCGCATCGGCGCGCGCGACACCGTCGCCGCCGCGACCGGCCCCTACGCTGTCGCGGACGTCCTCGCCGCCCGCGAGTTCCTGGACTTCGTCGCTCTCCGCCCCGACCACGACTTCGAGGCGACCGCGCTCAAGGGCGAGATCGAGAAAGCGGCGACGTAGGTGGCAGAAATTCCAGCGACGTAGGCGGTAGACACCCAACGACCTCGGTGGCAGACGCCCCAGCGACGTAGGCGTCAGCTACTCCGGTGGCCGCGCGTAGCCGTAGCCATCGCCCGAGCACGGGAGGTCGCCGGGGAGCGTGGCGTCGCCGACGAGGACGGCGCCGCACATCGACTCCTCGCCGTGGATCGTACAGTAGTACTCGTACACGCCCGCGTCCTCGAACGTGTAACTGGCTTCCGCGCCCGAGCCGATGGGGCCCGTCTGGAAGTCCCAGTCGGCCGCGTCGTCGTGGAACGTCGCACTCGTGACGTCGTGCCCGTACGTGTCCGCGTTCGACCACGTCACCGTCTCGCCCGGTTCGACGGAGACCGACCGGGGCGTGAACGACCGGTCCTGCATCACGACTGTCACACCCGAATCGGTCGTCGTCGATGGTTCCGCCGTCGATGGTTCCGTCGTCGCAGGTTCCGTCGTCGCAGGTTCCGTCGTCGCAGGTTCCGTCTTCGTGGGTTCCGTCGTCGTGTCGTCGGGGAGCGTCCCCGTCGTCGTCTCCGTGTCGTCGTCACCGCCAGTCAGACACCCAGCGATTGCGCCTGTCCCGACCGTCATCGCGCCGAGGAGTTCGCGTCGAGTCACAGACATCTGTCCGTTCGGAAATACGAACCCGCAGATGAAAATCACATCGACTGTTAGCACTTGTCATTCCCCCGCCGGGGACCGGGAAAATCCCGTGCCAACCCGTCCAGCGGAAGGGGTGGCTTTTTGACGGCGCTACGCGAAAATTTTGCCGAACGCCATGAGCGATACCTTCCAGCACTACATCGACGGGGAATGGACCGACGGTAGCGGTTCCGAGACGTTCACTTCCGAGAACCCAGCGAACGGAGAGACACTCGGAGAGTTCCACCGCGGCACACCAGCGGACGTAGAGCGAGCGCTCGACGCCGCCGACGACGCCTTCGAGGAATGGCGCGAGCTCTCCCACATCGACCGCGCCGAGTACCTCTGGGACGTCTACCACGAACTCAAGGACCGACACCAGGAGCTCGGAGAGGTCGTCACGAAGGAATGCGGCAAGGAGATCAGCGAAGGGAAAGCAGACGTCACCGAAGCGTGGCACATGGTCGAGTGGGCCGCCGGGAACGCGCGACACCCCCACGGCGACATCGTCCCGAGCGAGATCGCGAGCAAGGACGCGTACATGCGCCGGAAACCCCGCGGGGTCGTCGGCTGCATCACGCCGTGGAACTTCCCGGTCGCCATCCCGTTCTGGCACATGGCCATCGCGCTCGTCGAGGGGAACACGGTCGTCTGGAAGCCCGCCGAGCAGACGCCGTGGTGCGGGCAGATCATCGCGGAGATGCTCGAGGACGCCGGCGTCCCCGACGGCGTCTTCAACATGGTGCAGGGCTTCGGTGACGCGGGCAACGAGATCGTGGAGAACGACGTCACGGACACCGTGCTGTTCACCGGGAGTGCGGAGGTCGGCCACGAGATCTCCTCGAAGGTCGGCGGCATGCCCGGGAAGAATCGTGCGTGCGAGATGGGCGGGAAGAACGGCATCGTCGTCACGGAGAAGGCGGACCTCGACGTCGCCGTGCACTCCGCGATCATGTCCAGCTTCAAGACGACCGGCCAGCGTTGCGTCTCCAGCGAGCGCCTGATCGTCCACGAGGACGTCTACGACGAGTTCAAGGAGCGCTACGTCGACGTCGCGAAGGACATCGCGGTCGGCGACCCACTCGACGAGGACACGTTCATGGGGCCCGCGATCGAGCCCGAGCACGTCGAGAAGATCCAGCGGCACAACGAGATGGCGCGCAAGGAAGGCGCGAACGTCCTCGTCGACCGCTTCGACCTCGACGACGACGAGATTCCCGAGGGCCACGAGGACGGTCACTGGGTCGGGCCGTTCGTCTACGAGATCGAGTACGACACCGACCTGCGGTGTCTCAAAGAGGAGTGCTTCGGCCCGCACGTCGCACTCGTGAAGTACTCCGGTGACATCGAGGACGCCGTCGACATCCACAACGACGTCCCCTACGGGCTCGCCGGCGCCGTCATCAGCGAGGACTACCGCCAGATCAACTACTACCGCGACCGCGCGGAGGTCGGGCTCTCCTACGGCAACCTCCCCTGCATCGGCGCGGAGGTCCAGCTCCCCTTCGGCGGCATCAAGAAGTCCGGGAAGGGCGCGCCGAGCGCGCGCGAGGCCATCGAGGCCGTCACCGAGCGGACCGCGTGGACGCTCAACAACTCCAAGGACATCGAGATGGCACAGGGGCTCTCCGCGGACATCAAGACCGAAGACGACTGAGCGACGACGCGTCGTTTTAACCTGCGGGATTCTTTCTCGGTTTCGTCGTCAGTCGTCGCTCTGGCGGACGGTCATCACGGGGACCGATGACGTCCGAATGGTCCTCTCGGCGACGCTCCCGAGAAGGTACCGCCTGAGTCCGGTGCGGCCGTGGGTACCCATCACGACGAGGTCGACGTCGTGGTCGTCGACGTACGACCGGATGGCGTCTGCCGGAGTGCCCTGGACGATAGCGGTGTCGACCGACGAGACCGACGCGCGTTTCGCTCTATCAGCGACGGCGTCGACCGCCGCTTGCGCGGCCTCCTCGAGCGCGTCGATCATCGTCGCGGACCGAACGTCGAACCCCATCCCGACCGTGTCGACGACGGAGAGCGCATGCACGCGAGCGCCGTACGTGCTGGCGACGTCCAGTGCGGGGCCGACGGCGGCCATCGCTCCCTCGCTCCCGTCCGTCGGCACCAGGACGTCCTCGAAGGGATACGTGGCCGGGCCGTCGTCCGTCCCGGGAATCGTCAACACCGGGGCGTCCGACAGTCGGACGACCTTCTCGGTGACGCTCCCGAGCAGGTAGCGGTCGACGCCGGTCCGGCCGTGTGTCCCCATGACGACGAGGTCGACGTCGTGCTCCGTGGCGTAGTCCAGGATGGCGTCGTGCGGGACGTCGGTGCGCACCTCGCGCTCGACTGCGCAGTGGTCGGCGACGTCCGCGCAGACGTCGTCGACGAGTTCGACGTGCTCCGCCCGAACTTCTTCGTAGTGCGGTGCGTTCTCGAGCGTCCGCGAGTCCACCACGGAGAGCACGTGCACGGTCGCGTCGTAGCGCTCCGCCAGGTCGGTCGCGTACCCGATGGCGGCGGCCGCGCAGTCACTACCGTCGGTCGGAACGAGAACGTCCTCGAACATCGTATCTACCCGTTCGGTCGCGGGAGTCTTCAACGTACGTCACCTTCGCGGGTAGTCCCGCCGTTGGGACGTCGCCGTTGCACGCCGTCGGACTGTCTCGGACCCGGACGCTTGCTGGTCGGGACTGGGCAGTGCTGGGAGAGATGAGGACGAGAGATGCGACACCTCGATTAGGGCCCCGGGTACCCCCGAGGTGTCGCCGTTGGGCGCGGGCGTAGGTGCGACGGGCGTGTGCCGGTCAGACGTGAAAAGCGTCTTCTCCCGGCAACCGAACGTACCGCTCCCTCCCATATAAATCCGAGGTTCACGGAGAACGTTCGCGACCCGCACGCATGCCACTTCGTCTCACGATTAACGGTTTCTTTCTCCGGGCTACAATCGACGGTCGCCGAGCGCCGGGAACTCCTCGCGCACGTCCGCGACGCGCTCCGCGTCCAGTTCCGCGTACACCACGGTCTCCTGGTCGTCCGTCGTCGCGACCGGCGTCCCCCACGGGTCGTACACCGTCGACCGACCGACGAGGTCCGTACCACCGACGGTACCCGCACCATTGATCGTCGCGACGTAGGAGAGGTTCTCGATCGCTCGCGTCGCCGGAAGCGTCTTCCAGTGCTCCACCCTCGGGTACGGCCACGCCGACGGCACCAGCACCACGTCCGCACCCGCGTCCACGTACTCGCGGTACAGCTTCGGGAACCGGAGGTCGTAACACGTCGACACCGCGACCGTGAACTCGCCGACGTCGACAGTCGGCAGACGCTCCCCGGGGACGAGCAACTCGCTCTCCGCCGAATCGTACCCGAACAGGTGATGTTTGCGGTACACGAGCTCGCGCTCGCCCGCCGGCGAGAACAGGACCGACGTGTTCGCCAATCCCTCCCTCGCCGGCGTCTCCACGTCAGTCGTCGCCGCCGTCGCCGCGAGATCCTCGACGACGCTCCCCGCCAGCAACCAGACGCCGTGCTCGCGCGCAGTCGCCGCCAGCCGACCCAATCGCTCTCCGTCCAACCCCTCCGCCTCCCTCGCGTACGAACCGAACGCGAAGTACCCGACTTCGAACAGCTCCGGGAGCGCCACCAGCGCCGCGCCCTGGGCCGCCGCGTCCTCGATGAGTCCTATCGCGCGGTCGACGTTCCGCTCGACCGCACCCGCCTCCGGCGACAACTGGAGCAACGCGACCCTCATCCTCCTTTCGGGATCATGCCGGAAGCCCCAGGTCCGCCCGGAGCGCCGCTTCGAGGTTATCGAGCTCCGAATCCAGATTCTTCTTGAAGTACCGCTCCACGCCCGGGAGCTTCCCCTCCACGCGGAAGCGATTCACGAGCTCGCACCCCTCCTCGGTCGGAACGACCTCGTGCTCGCCCACCACACGCATCACCTTCGACCGCCCCACGAACTTCACGTACTCGCCCTCGCGGAACTCCACGTCCCGCGTCCGCACCGTCGCCGTCCGACTGATGACCGGAATTGGGAGTTCGACCTGCCACGTGCCCGTGTTCCCTGACTCATCGATCTCGTAGCTCTCCACGACACTGATCGCTTCCGCGCGCGACGCAGGATCCGAGATGAACGCCCAGACGCGCTCGGGCTCGGCGGCAAACTCGAACGTCCGTTCGACGGTAACTGTCATCGGCGAATTAACTCACCGTTACCTTCCACGTCGTCGAGCGAGCACGCCCCCACTTCTCGATGTCGACCTCTTCGGACTTCTCGTCGAGGTTCGGGAGACGAACACCGACCTGTTTCGAAGAAAGTCCCAGCGCATCCGCGATGTTCTTCGAGCGGAAATACGACTGTCCCCGCGACACGCTATCGCGCAAGTACGCGAGGATGCGCTGTTCTTCGTCGGAATACTCACTCATCGTCTAGGCGAATCTTTGGGATTAAGCGTAATAACGGTTTCCCGGTGGTTCGCGGACGCCTCCCGGGCGTTCGGACACGAGACGTGAACGAACTCGTCGGTCGTATCAGACGTCCTCGTACGCCTGGACGGCGACGACGGCGAACAGCGCGAACACCATCGCGAGCCCGAACGCGACAGCGGCGTTCACCTCCATCGTGCTCGTCGTCGCCTCGGGCACGTCCAGGCCACCGCGGAGCGACGCGGTCGCGACGAACCCCGTCGCGGCCATCGCGATCGTCGCGAGTACGGCGAGGACGCCGAACAGCAGTGACAGCCCAACTCCCTTGTCCGACCCACCGGTGTCCGTAGCGGTCATGTCCGGTCGTATCCACGGCCTCACCTTAGTACCACCGCTCCGAGTCGGCGCGTTCCACCACGGGCGGTAACGCACCGAGTCGGCGCGTTCGATGGACTGACGGTGCGGCACTTTCGGCGACGTAACGCGAGCGTGAACGCTTGCGGACAAGACCTATACCAGTCCGAGCGATTAAGCGGATACGATGGGTGAGGACTCGACCGACGACGGTGGTACAGCGAAGCGAGTGAAGACGCTCCTCCTCGGGTCGATTCCACGTATCGTCGGCACGGCGGCGCTATCGCTGGTCCTCGTCGCGGTCGTCGCCGTCGCCGCCGGAGTCGTCGGCGTACCGTCCGTGATGGACTTCCAGAACGAGTTCTCTGGCGTGAACGAGTCGACGACCGTCATCGGGTCGGACATCGCCGTCCGGAACCCGAACCCGATCGGTGCCGGATTCCTCGGCGTGTCCGCGGAGTACGACATCTCGATGAACGACGTCCGGATGGCGAACGGGTCGACTGGGACGATCTCGATGCCACCCGGGAACTCCACGATCGACCTGGAGACGCACCTCGACAACGACCGCATCCCGGCGTGGTGGACGAGTCACGTCGAGCGCGACGAGCAGACGACCGTCGCGGTGAACGCGACCGTGGAGTCCGACCTCCTCGGGCAGTCCGCGCAGGTGCCGAAGACCCGCACCATCGAGACGGACATGCTCTCCTCGTTCAACTCCACGAAGACCCGGCCGGTGAACGCGAGTAGCGTCCTCGTCGACGATCCGATCCTGTACGTGAACGAGACCGCCGCACAGTGGGGGGAGACGAGCGAGGCGCGCACCGGCATCGTCGTCGACTTCTACGTGTACAACCCCAAGCAGTACGCCATCCCGATCTCGAAACTGAACTACACGATCGACATGAACGACGTCCGGGTCGGTGCCGGCGAGAACACCGACGAGAAACTCCTGCCGCCGGAGGAACTGACGCGCGTCCGCACCGTGACGTACATCCAGAACGAGAAACTCGACGAATGGTGGGTGAGTCACGTCGAACGCGACCAGGTGACGGACGTCGTCATCGACTTCGACGCGAGCCTCGAACTCTCCCAGGCGACCGTGCAGGTGCCATTGGAGGGGATGACGCACCGCGAGACCGTCGAGACGGACGTCTTCGGGACGAAAGACGACGGTGACACGAAAGACTCCACGAACGAATCCGACGACGGTGGCGCGGACGACGGGTCGACCGACGACGGCACCACGACGGACGACGGGTCGGCCACCGACGATGGAACGTCGAGCAGTGACGGTGAGACGACGACGGACGACGGCGGTATCGTCCCCGAAGTCTCCCGACAAGGGAACGCACTTGTCGGTGTGGCACGATTACTATCCGTCTAATCGTCCCCGATAGGTAGCTATCGGCTGTCTGTAGATTCGGGACGGCTGGCAGCGTCTAGTTCACCATCGGACAGCAACTGTGTCCTGTGTCGAGGACCGCGTAGACTTCGCCACCAACTTGGTTCTGCAAGTGCGCTCCGCCAGGCAGGACGAGTCGCAAGACGATGTCCGCAGTTTATCGTATCGAACGTCAGTTGGGGGTTCTTCGACGTTACGCCCATCCATAGAATCGATGTCCGACTCACGGGTGAACTCCCCGAACCGTTCCTTGTGCCCCGTTTCGTGGTTCGCTCTTCGGATGTCCTTCCCGAGGTTGTCAGGTGATCACATCGGGTAGGCACAGATGCCGGATCATCCGACTTGTTTCAAGTTGCTTACTTCGGGGACGAAACAGATGCCGACCCCTCGAACCGACCCGTCGAAAAGGTTATCAATCCAGCATTTATAGCTGGGCATCATATCATGAAACGTCGCAACGTTTTGATTACTGCAGGAACGATCGCAACGCCGTCATTGACAGGATGTTTATCATCCGTTCCGGGGAACGGTGGTTCAGCCACCTGGAAAGAGGCTTTCCAGGAGGAGACCTCCGAGGAATCCAAAACCCTCCTGTCGAAGACGCCAATCGCTGTCTCGAAAGTAGACTCGAAGACAGAAGTGCAGACGTCCCTCGCTGTGTTGGGCTGGACGATGGGGGTGCAAGACACATCAGAGAGCTTGGTGAACAACCTTGAGGCGGCGGTCGCCACGGCGAGCGAGTTGCGACCAGAGCTTAATTCCGCCGTCGACTTGCTCAACCGCGGTCTTGACCTCGTCCAGAAGATGAAGGACAAATCTGCATTCGGTGCCTCCGTATGGGACGCCGCTATTAAAGCCGCACCACAGTTGGAACTGTACGTCTCTACGGCGAAGGAACTTCGAAAGCAACTGGATGCCATGGCCGAGCGGTTAGGCGAGATCAAATCGGTTAGCCAGTCGGTTCTCGGTCACGTTGAGCGGATTCAAACTGCGGGGACGACCGACTTCGGGTCACTCCCAGGCAGTGTCGACGCTGCCAAGCAGGTCTACGAGAAGATCGTGAGTGACCTCTCGGACATTCAAGAAGGAGTCCAGTTGATCATCGACATCAGCGAGGAAGCCCAATCGGTTGCTGACGAAATTCCTGTAATGGGCGATCGAGTCGCCCGAATCTTCGGCCAGATGGCCGCGACGTTCAGAACCATCGACGAATTACTCGCCCGGTTCGAAAGTGAGCTCCAAACAGTCACTGGTGGCCTCGGTGGTGTACTCGGTACGGCGAAAAGCGAATCCAACGATCGATTCACGACGATCAGTAAGAAAGCGAAGGGTTCCGAACAACAGATGGACGTGACCACCATCGAGACGGACGTCCAAGCGTACGCGGCAGTCGCCGCAACGACTGATGGAGCATCCAACGGTACGACGGACGGGTCGTAGAATCGAGTGTTCCCTCGAATCCATCGCCACACCTGTCCGCGGCACCCGATAGCGTTTTGACCCTGGCTCCGAGAGAAGAGTGTATGGAACGGAGTACTCACTCTCCGGATCGGGTTCTTCTCGGGTGAGCCTGCGGTAGCGACTGACGCATCGAGCGAACGCGTTCTGATCACCGTCGACGGTGCACGCGTCGAACTGACCAGAGCCGAAGCCGTCGCTCTCAAGGAGGAACTGAGCGAAGCCGTCGTCGCCGACCGCGAGTTCTTCCGGACAGCGGGTCGCCACCGCGAGGACGGCTCCTACGAGGTCCGACGACGCGGCGCGGACTCCGCGGGGAACGCGAAGGTGTTCAGCGAGTTCGCCGCCGTCGAACGACTGTTCGAACGACTCCCCGATCGCTTCGACGCCGACGCGGTCGGCCGAACCGGCATCACGGGCTCGCGTCGACACATGCTCGTCAGGCACTTCGCGGAACATCCCGCGTTCGACTGCGAGATCGCGAGTCGAAGTCCACTGCGCGCGAAGAAGATCGAGCCGTCGACTTGCCCGACTAACGACGAGACGATGGGAACGGCGAACGGCACCGGCGACTGACGCCCGAACCGAGTGCGTCCGCCAGAATCGACCGCGTCCGCGCTCAGATGATGGTGGTGTGGTCGCTCTCCTCGTTCAGCGCGAGGTTCGCCGCGATCTCGGCGTTCCGCATCGCGTACTGCGCGGTCTGCTGGAGCGACACGAGAACCTCGCGAACCCGCAAGAGGTCGTCGTTGTCCATCTCCGGGAGGTCGTTCAGGATCTCGCGCTCGCGGTCGCTGATCTCGTGGAACAGCTCGCGAGCCTCGATCGTCTTGTCGTAGTCGCGGTCGACCGCGGACTCGACGGCGAGGGCCGTGAGCTCGTCGACCTGCTCCGTGAACTCGCGGATACGTCGCATCGTCGCCTGATCGACGTTCAGCGTATGCCCGTCCGCTTCGAGGACGATGTCCGCGATGTCCTCGGCGTTGTCCGCGGTGAGTTCGAGGTTCTTCGCGATCGACCGGTACCCGATGAGGGGGAAGCCGTCCGCGAGCCCGACCGCGCGAGCGAGGTTCGGGTTCTGGTACGCCGTGAAGATCAATCGAAGGAGCAGGACGAAGATCTTGTTCGCCTGCCGCTCCCGGTTGAGTGCGCGCTGTGCGAGGTCTGGATTCCCGTGCGCGAGCGCCTTCACGGCCTCGCCACGCATCGTCGATCCCGTCGACTCCAGTCGTTCCAGGAGGTTGTCGAGCGTGAAGTCCTCCGGGTCGACCGAACACCGGATCGCGATGGACTTGGGCGTCTCCTCGATGACGCCCAACCCCATCAGCTGGGTTTCGGCGCGATAGACGGCGTTGATTTGCTCGGAGTCGAGCGCGCCCTCCTCGCTCTCGATGCGGATGATGCGACGCCCGAGGACGTACTGTGCGACGATTGCACGCTCGACGGCGTTCGCGTCCAGGTCGTCCGCGTGAATGACCGCCTCGGTCTCCTCGGAGTTCGCGGACTCCGGCATCACGGTCAACGTCCCCTTTCCACCCATCCGGAGTGAGACCTCGTCGCCCTTCTCCACGTCGTGTTCCTTGGCCCACTCGGCCGGGAGCGTCATCGCCAATGTCGACGGCCCGAGCCGTTGTACCTTGCGAGTTTCCATGCCCCCGCCTAGGCTACGGTATACCTTATATTTACCTCTGTAATCATTATATACGAGGGGTCGTCCTCTAGGTGTTTGTCGCTCGGCGACCGTCGCCATCGCGGCGACGGACTTCGCCGTCACACGACCTTCAGCAGTCGATGCTCGTATCGCCCCACGCGCACCTTCTGCCAGCCCCGCAAGGACTCGTTCACGTCCTCGTCGTCCGTGTCCACTCGGAGCACGCCGACGTCGTCGAGCTTGCTCGGCGACGCCACCACCGCCACCCGCGACCGTCGGATGACCGACGGCGAGATCTGGTGGTTCCCGCGCCCGAACACGAACCCCTGACCGCCGATGGGCGACACCACGACGACGTTCTCCTCGCCGAGCGCCTCGACGATCTCCTCCTCGCTCCCGTCGCGCACGAGCAACTCGCCGTCCCGATACACGTCCACGCCGAGCGGCGACGGCTCGAAACCGAGTTCGCGCTTGATCGCACCGACGGTGCTCCCGGGACCGAGCACGTACGTCACGCCCGACTCCACCTCGCTCGCGAACCCCGCCGCCAGCCCCTCGACGCTCCCGCCCGCGACCTGCTTCGAGGACTGCACGGCTTCCGCAACCGGGACCGGCACGACCGCCCTGAGCGTCGTCCGAACGTCGCCCTCGCGGTACGCGTCCTCGTCGATGTCGTTCACCTCGCGCTCCTCGACAGTGTCGAACGACGCCGCAACTCGCCCAGCGTCGCTGGGCGTGACGCCGAACACCGACGAGTAGATCTTTACGCCCGCCGGCACGCCGAGCATCGGCACTCCGTCACCGGCGCTCTCGAGCGCACGCGCGACGTCCACGGCCGTCCCGTCCCCACCCACGAACAACACGAGGTTCACGCCAGCGTCCACGAACGCCCGGACCGCCGCACGCGTATCAGCCGCCGTCGTCGCCGGCGCCCCGCTCGACGTGTCGCCGGCCGCACCCGACTCGCGCTCGTAGACGACCTCCGGCTCGAACCCGGCTTCCCGAGCCGCGTCCGCACCCAGCACGCCCGCTCCCGTCACCACCGTCACGTCGTCGTGGCGCGCCCGGAGCGTCGACAACGCCGCCACCGCACGCTCGGGCGCCCGCGGCTGGGCACCTCGCTCTATGGCCTCCGCCACCTTCCCGTCGGTACCCTTCAATCCAACGCGTCCACCCATCCCAGCGATAGGGTTCACGACCACGCCGACTCGCATACCACCCCGTACGCGCGTCACGCGGAAAAGCCGTCGGTTGGTCTGTGAACGTTTAAGCCACCGGGGTCACAACTCGTGACCATGACCCCCCTACCACTCGCGGGCACGCTCGTCGAATCGACACCCATCGACACCCTCGTCCTCATCGCAGCCCTCGCCGTCACTGTCGGCTGGCTGTACAAAATCTACAACTGACCGCGTCCGCGCGGAACTAGGCGCCGGTCATACGCTCTTGCAGTCCATTCCGACAGAAACGGCGGCCTGTCGGCCGCCGTACGCTCGTCAGTCCTCTCCGTCCCCGTCGACGACGCGTTCGTCGAGCCACGCCGCCGCCGCGTCGACCTCCTCCGGGTCGCGTCCGGACACGCGGATGCGGACGCCGTCACCGGGATAACTCCCGATGGCGACGTCGAACTCCGCTTGGACCTGCTCGAAGCGCTCGATGAGCGCGGACTCTGGCTCCGCCGCGAACACCGTCTCGACGAACGTCTCCTCGCCCTCGAACTCGTCGACGACGTCCTCGAACATCACGCGCATCTCCCCAGGCATCCCCGGGAGGACGTACGTCGACTCGACGACCGTACCCGGCGCCACCCCCTCGCGATTGTGGAGGACGCGCCCCCCGGCCGGCAACGACGCCGTCCCGTCGACGAGGTCGTCCGCCGAGTACCCGCCGTGTTCGACGAGCCACTCCTCGGCGGCCTCGCTATGCTCGACCTCGCGACCGAACGCCGCGGCGACGCCCGCCATCGTCCGGTCGTCGTGCGTCGGCCCGAGCCCACCCGTGACGACGGTGGCGTCGTACTCCGCGTGCGCTTCGTTCACGACGCGAGCGATCTCGCCCTCCTCGTCGGGGACCGTCACCACCCGTCGTACCGACGCACCCCGTGCTGTCAGTCGTCGACACAGCCACGTCGCGTTCGTGTTCTCGGTCTCGCCGGAGAGCAACTCGTCCCCGACGGTAACCACGGCAACGTCCATACAATCGATTCAGTGCCCGAGCGGGAAAACGAGTCCGCAAACGCACGGCGAAAGACCGGGTTCGCAGTCACCCCATCCCTGGGGGTGGGTCGCGGCCGTCGTCCTCATCGGTGACGTCCAGCCCGAGGTCCTCGCGCTCTCGCTCCAGTTGCCTGATCTGGTAGAGGTAGTACCCGACCCCGCCAGCGCCGACGACGCCGAGCAGACCGATCAGGCCCGCGAACAACCAGAGGTCGCGTGCGAGATACCACTGTATGTTCAACGTCCGGTCGAGTTCGTCGAACTCGAGGTGCACGCGACTAGAAGATTCGTTCAGCGTCCGTTCGTCCGCCCCCGGAGCCACTCGACCGAACAGCGGGAAGCCGACGCGCATGTTCTCGGGCAACACCACGTGATAGGAGCCCTCCATGTACGACGGGAGCGTCAACGACTTCCGGTCAGCCGCGGCCGTGAACGCCAGCTTCCCCTGCGAGCGCGGTAGTTCGACGACGGTCGCACCCCCACGCCTCTCGACGGTGAGGTTCGCGCCCTTCATCGTCGTCCCGTTCGGGTACCGGTACCGGAGCGCGGAGATGTCCACGGGATTGCGCGAATCGATACCCGGCTGCCAGATCTCGAACTCTTTCCCCTCGAAGTTATCCACGTCGTACACGGCGTGATACTGCCCGGTCGTCACGTTCACGTACACGTCCGTGCTCGCGTTCCACTCGTACGTCGCGTTCTCGTTCAGTTGCTCCTCGTCGACGCCACCACCGAACGGCGACGCACAGCCGGCGCTGACCGCGAGCATCGCGAGTGCGAGGACGCCGAGCGCGAGTCGCTTCCGAGTCATACCTACGGGATGACGCAGCGGATTTCAGCGGGCAAGTACTCGCCGATCGCCGCGAGCAGCCCCGGCGGGTCCGTGCCCTCCTTGCAGATGATGGACTGTTCGAGCAACCCGAGTCGTTCAACGGTGACGATGTCCTGGGCGTGACCGGCGCGGTTCACGGTCGCCCGAACCTCCGCGCGCGTCGCGGAGTTCACGTTCACGCGACCATTACCCCGCGTCCAGTCGTACAGTTCGTCGATCTGGTCGTCGCTCAACCGCGACGGTTCGTCGTCGCCGCCGTACACGAACTCCAGGGGCACGTGCTGGACGAGCCCGAACCGCTCCCGTACCTGCGACGGCGACCCACGCCCGAGGTCGAGTTCGGCGGCGGGAAGCTCCACGCGCTGTCCGGCGTCGAGTACGAACCCGTCGTCGCTCCACGCGTCGAACGTCCCGACGTACGTCTCGCCCGCGTCCATGTGCGAGTCGATCTCGCCGAACTCCTCGGCGAGCACGTTCCGGGCGACCGTCGCGTCCTCCCCCTCGATCGTGACAGAGGGAAAGTCGTCGTTCCGGACGCCGACGTCGAAGTCGACCTCGAGGTCCGCGAGTTCGTTCCCGACGAGCGACGTCAGGCTATCGATTGCACGCTCGCGCGCGTCGCCGTTCACGTAGACCTTGGTTGCGAGGACGACCATTATACGCCCGACTCCACGTTCAGTTCGTCCTCCAGGGAGCCGATTCGGTCCTCCATCGCGTTGACGAGGCGGTCGTTGTCCATCGACTCCAGGGGCGACCCGCACTCGGGGCACTCGAACCCGAAGTCCATCGCTTCGCCGAACTCGAACCGGATCGAGCACACTTCACAGAGGTAGAACTCGTGGTTGCGTTCGTACTCCTCGCGCTCGTCGAGCGCCTCCAGGAGTCGATGCATCTCCTCTTCGAGGTTCTCCGGGATGTTCTCGTAGTGGAACGTCCACAGGTACGTGAGCCACCCGGAGTCCTCGTCGCGCAAGCGACGGTACTCCGCGAGGTCGTTCTCGTAGAGGATGAACAGCGCACGACGCACGTCGTTCAGCTCGAGGTCTAACTCCTCGGCGAGCTCTTCGTCGGTCACCTCGCCGTCCGGGGGTGCCGCGGCAACGGGCATCCCCTTCGGCCCAACCAGCTCGTGGAGGTACTTCTGAATTACGGGGTCTTCGAGGAGGTCCTCAAAAGCCATCTTGTACGAAAGGCGGGCTTTCGCGAGTTTAAAGCTACCGAACGAAGCGCCTGCACAAGCATCCGTCGTCCGCGAGGACGACGGTTCGTGGAAACGAGGTCCGAACGAAGTGCCCGCACCAGCATCCGTCGGCCGCGAGGACGACGGTTCGCGGTCGCGGATGCGGTTCGCGGTCGCGGATGCGGTTCGCGGTCGCGGATGCGGTTCGCGGATGCGGTTACGTTTCAGTCGTCGCCGTCGTCGCTGTCGGCTCCTCTGACGCGGCCGTCGGGTGCGTCTTCGGGGTCGACGACGCGTTTCCCGGTGTCTTCGGGGAGGACGACGCGGTCGGGGTTCTCCCATTCGCGCTCGAGTTCGCGGCCGTCGAAGAGCCGGTCGAGGAAGACGGCGAGGCCGGCGACTTCGCTGTGGGGTTGGTTGGTGACGCCGACGTTGTGGTCGGCGTACTCGTAGACGTCGAACGGCACCTTCTCGCTCCCGACGACGACGAGGAGCGGGTCGGTCTCGTGGGCGGTTCGGACGTCGTCCTCGACGTCCTGGATGCGTTCGCCGTACATCGTGAGGTGAACGACGGTGCCTTCGAACGTCCGGACGAACGCCTTCGGGGTGTCGGTCTGTTCGACCTCGAAGGGCCCACCGAAGCGCGCGGTGATGTCCGAGACGGTCTCGACGGCCTGGTCGGCGTTCGCCGGGAACACCACGCGGTCGGCGCCGAGTGCGCGCGCGGTCAGGCCGACGTGCGTGGTCATCCGGTCGTCGCGGCCGGGTCGATGCCCGAACCGGCAGACGACGACCTCGGGTTCTCCCTGCATACGAGCGAGTTCGCCACTCGGGCGTAAGCGGGTTACGTTTCGGTGGCCGGTCGCGATCACGAGTCGGACGCCGTAGATGGCACCCCTCGCAGGGCGCCCCACCACCGCATACTTATACGCGACGGGACTGAATGGCCGATAATGACACGACCAGAGGCCGTCGCCGGGGTCGCCGACGCCGACCTCGATGGGACGACGGCGTTCGTCACCGGTGCGACCCACGGCGTCGGCCGGGAGACCGCGCTCGCGCTCGCTCGTCTCGGTGCGCGCGTGATCGTTCACGGCCGCGACCGCACCGCCGGGCGCGCGCTCGCGAACGAACTCCGCGAACTCGACGCCGACCCGGTGTTCGTGCGCGCCGACTTCGCCGACCCCGACGCTCCCGGCGAACTCGCCGACGCCGTCGCGGACCGCGTCGACGAACTCGACGTGCTCGTGAACAACGCCGGCGCCCACTTCAACGGACCGAGCCTCGCCAGCGGCGTCGAGCGAACGTTCCGCGTCAACCACCTCGCGCCGTTCGAATTGACGAAAGCGCTCCTCCCGACGATGAGCGACGACGGCCGCGTCGTCACCGTCGCGAGCGCCGTCCACTCCCGCGCCGACGCCGACGACCTCACGATCGAAGCCGTGACGACCGTCGACGACTACGACGGCATGAACACGTACGCGCGCTCGAAGCTCGCGAACGTCCTGTTCACGCGCGAACTCGCCGCACGCAACCCCGACAAGCTCGTGAACTGCTGTCACCCGGGGTTCGTCCCCGGGAGCGAACTCTGGCGGGACGCCTCCCTCCCCGTCTCCGTCCTCATGCGCGTGCTCTCCGTCCTCCCCGGGTTCGTCCTCGAACGCGTCGCGGCCACGATCGAGACCGCCGCGGCGACGAGCGTCTACCTCGCCGCCGCCGACGACTACGACGTCACCGGCGACTACTTCAGTAACTGCCAGCCAGCGGCAGCCTCCGACGTCGCACGCGACGACACCCTCACGACCGAGTTCTGGGAGCGCACCGAACGCCTCCTCGCCGACCCGCCGACGACCGCCGCGGACGACTGACGGAGGCGGTCCCTCGCTCGACCGACCACGACCGGTCGCTGACTGCGGAACACCAGAACGCACTTGTCGCGTTCGGGCGATTGCTCGCGCATGGACCTATCCGACAAGCGCGTCGTCGTCACGGGCGCCGCCGGTCTCGTCGGCTCGCACCTCGCCGCCGAACTCGCCGCCGACAACGACGTGCTCGCCGTCGACGACCTCTCGAAGGGTGACCGCGAGCGCGTCCCCGACGCCGTCGAGTTCCGGAAGCGAGACATGACCGACGAGGGCGACGTCGCCGACGTCGTCACGAGCGACGTGGACGTCGTCTTCCACTTCGCGGCGTACACGGACACGAACTACGACGACGACCGCCAGCTCTTCGAGGAGAACGGCGCGATGACGTACAACGTCCTCGAACGCATGCACGACGTCGGCGTCGACAACCTCGCGTTCACGTCCTCCTCGACGGTGTACGGGGAAGCACCGATGCCGACGCCGGAGGACTACGCGCCCCTGGAACCGATCAGCATCTACGGCTCCTCCAAGATGGCGGACGAAGCCATCATCTCGACGTTCGCACACTCCTACGGCATCCAGGCCTGGGTGTATCGGTTCGCGAACATCGTCGGCCCGAACCAGCGCGGGAACGTCGTCCCGGACTTCATCGAGAAACTACTCGACGACCCGGAGACGCTCACCATCCTCGGGAACGGCCGCCAGGAGAAGTCGTACATGCACGTCGAGGATTGCGTCGACGCGATGATGCACGTCGTCGAAAACACCGACCAGGACCTGAACACGTACAACCTCGGGACGCGGACGACGACGAGCGTCAACGCGATCGCGGACATCGTCGCCGACGAACTCGACTGCGACCCCGAGTACGAGTACACGGGCGGGGACCGTGGCTGGACCGGCGACGTCCCGAAGATGCGGCTCTCCATCGAGAAGCTGAGTGCGATCGGCTGGGAACCCCCGCGCTCCAGCGACGAAGCCGTCGAGAAAGCGACTCGCGAACTCGCGAGCGAACTCCGCGCGGCGCACGACGCCTGAGCGGTATCGTTCTCGCAGTCTCTCGCTACACCGACACCGTCGTCGTCGCGGTCGCGTCCGCGTCGTTCGCCGCGAGGAACGCCTCCGCGTCGTACTTGCCCGGACTCGGAGAGTCCCAGACTGCCTCGTACGCGAGAGAATCGCCGGCGTCGACGGTCTCCGACTGAAGCATCTGCGCGAACATCCGGCCCCCCGAGAACCGCCACACCTCCTCGTCGCCGTCGCGGACGACGACGTCGTGGGTCTGGGCGTCCGAGAACTGGAGGGAAACCGAGTCGTCGCCCTCGTTCTCGACCTCGTACGTGAACCGGACCGCGTCCTCACCGACCGTCGCCGACAGCGAACCTGAGAGCGTCATGGTCGCCCGTACCGGCGGGTGCGTTGTAACCTTTCCCCACGCCGCCAAGCCGCGAAGGAATCCCGCCCGAATCACCCGCTTGCTCGCCCGTACGCGACCTCATACCACCATCAGTTACCTTCCTTCGCGCACGCGAGGGCGCGACCATGCCCGGTGTGGTATTCATCGAGGGCGAGACGGTGACGCTCCGAACGCTCGAAGACGAGGACCGCGACGCGCTCCAGGAGACGACGAACCATCCCGACGTGCGCGTGAAAGCCGGCGGCCCGACTAAACCGTTCGACGAGGGAGACACCGACGACTACCTCGACTGGCTCCGGGACGACGACCGCGTCGCGCTCGCAATCGCGGTCGAGGAGGAGTACGTCGGGATGGTATCGCTGAAGCGAATCGAGCACACGAACCACTACGCGACCGCAGGCGTCCACGTCCACCCCGGCCACCAGCGGCAGGGGTACGGCCGCGAAGCGGTGGAACTCCTCGTCGACTGGGCGTTCGAACAGTACGGCCTGCACAAGGTCAGCGCGAACGCGTACGACTTCAACCACGCCTCCCGTGCCCTAATCGAAGACCTCGGGTTCACGCCCGAAGGACGCAAGCGCGAGGAACGATACGCGAACGGCGAGTACCACGACGTCCACCACTACGGCGTACTCGAGAGCGAGTGGAACTGATAGCAGAGTAGACGTCGTCTCCGCTGTCGCTGTTCGCGCGTGCAGTCCGAAAAGAACGGTCGCGTTGCGTTCGGCGCCGACGCGGCTGCCCGTGGGCCGCGTCGCGGACGTTCGCGTTCAGTTGTCGCTGGAGTCGTAGCCGAGAGCGGTGGCGACGTCGAGGAGTCCGGCGCCGGACTCGTTGCTCGCCAGTCCGATGTCCTCCGCACTCGACGCGAGCGTGTCGCGAGCGTTCGCGTTCGACGCGCCGTTCGCCATCAGCTGGCCGGCGGCACCCGAGACGTGCGGGCACGCCATCGACGTCCCCGAGAACGTGTCGTAGCCACCCGGAATCGTCGACCGGATGTCCGAACCTGGTGCCGCGATCTCGACCTCGGAGCCAGTCGAGGAGAAACTCGAGAGCGAGTCGTCGCTCGCCGTGGAGGAGACGGCGACGACCTCGGAGTACGCGGCCGGGTAGCCGACGCAGTCCGAGCACGGGCCGGAGTTCCCGGCCGCGGCGACCAGTAGCACGCCCTTTTCCTGGGCGTACTGGACCGCGTCCTTCAGCGCGGACGACCCCGAGGAGCCGCCGAGACTCATGGACGCGACGTCATAGCCCTGGTCCGCGACCCACTCCACACCGGCCGCGATGTCGCTGAACGACCCCGAGCCCTGGCTGTCGAGGACCTTCACCGCGTGCAGGGTCGCTTCCGTGGAGACGCCGACGACGCCCTCGGTGTTGTCGTCCGCGCCCGCGATGCCCGCGCAGTGCGTGCCGTGGTCGTTGTCGTCGTCCCAGTTCTTGTTACAGTCACCACCCTTGCACTTCGCGTACGCCTTCCCCTTGCCGAGGTTCGCCTGCAGGTCGGGGTGGTCGGAGTCGATCCCGGTGTCGAGGATGGCGACGTCCGCGCCCGCACCCGTGTCGCCGTTCGCGTGCGCCACCTCGGCGTCGACGCGGTCGACGCCCCATTCGAGGGATTGCGAGGAGTCCCCGCCGTCGTCATCCTCCTTGTCGCAGTCCGGCCACGGGTCGCAGGACCCCGGCGGACCACCCGTCGAGTCGATGGGGTCGATCGCGTGCATCAGCGCGTTCTTCTCGACGTAGCGGATGTTCGGGTTGTTCTGTAGCGCCTTCGCGGCCTTCACTGGCATCTCTGCCGTGATGGCGTCGAACCCGAAGCGGCGACTCACGGAGTCAGCCGCCTTCTCGGCGGCGGCCTGCCCACGGACGCCGTCGAAGCCGACGTTCACCTCGACCTTCTCTGCCGGTTCCCCGCTCGCCAGTCCGGCCACGCTCGCGCCCACGACCGCGGACCCGGCTACCTTCAGTGTCTGTCGACGACTCACTCGCCTGTTGTTGTCTGCCATGCAACCAACGGTGATAGCCAATACACATTAAACCTTTCGTAGGAACGGCGGAAAACAACCCAGGATACAAAAAATATCTGGTTGCGAAGTACTAGAAATAAAGAGTCTACCTCGTGGTTCCCTACAGTATTGGTCATCACTCGACAGGACCGTACGTATCGGCGATTCGGATTCGCTCGAAAAGATGGCCCGTTGCGCTCTCCCGCACCCGGCGGACGCACTCGACTGCTCAGTCGTCGCTCGAATCCAGTCCGAGCGCGCTCGCGACGTCGAGGAGGCCAGCGCCGGACTCGTTGCTCGCGAGGCCGATGTCCTCCGCGTTGTCCTTGAGCGTCTTCCGAGCCTCCGCGTTCGTCGCACCATCCGCCATCAACTGGCCTGCGGCGCCAGAGACGTGCGGACACGCCATCGACGTCCCCGAGAACGTATCGTAGCCGCCATTGCTCGCGACCGACGAATAGATGTCCGTCCCCGGCGCGGCAAGTTCGACCTCCGGCCCCGTCGAAGAGAAGTCCGAGAGCGAGTCGTCGCTCGCCGTCGAAGAGACGGCGACGACCTCGGAGTACGCGGCCGGGTAACCGACGCAGTCCGAGCACGGCCCGGAGTTACCCGCCGCGGCGACCAGCAACACGCCCTTGTCCTGCGCGTACTGGATCGCATCTTTCAGCGTCGACGACCCCGAGTCACCGCCGAGGCTCATCGACCCGACGTCGTAGCCCTGGTCCGCGACCCACTCCACGCCAGCCGCGATGTCGCTGTACGACCCCGAACCGCACTTGTCGAGAACCTTCACCGCGTGCAACGTCACGTCCGGCGCCACGCCCACGACGCCCTCGGAGTTGTCGACCGCGCCCGCGATGCCCGCGCAGTGCGTCCCGTGGTCGTTGTCGTCGTCCCAGGACTCGTAACACGTATTGTCCGCCGGCTTCGCGCCGAACCGACACCCGCCCTTCGTCTCGCACGCCACGAAGGACTTGCCCTTGCCGAGGTTCGCCTGGAGGTCGGGGTGGTCGGAGTCGATCCCGGTGTCGATGATCGCGACGTCCGCGCCCGACCCCGTCTCGCCGTTGGCGTGGGCGACGTCCGCGTCGACGCGGTCCACGCCCCACGGTGTCGTCTGCCCGAGCGCGTACATCGTGCCGTTCTCCTCGACGTACCGGACGTTCCGGTTCTTCGAGAGCGCCGTCGCCGCCCGCTTGGCCATCCGAACGGTCATCGCGTCGAAGTTGAACTCGCGAACGACCGTGTCGGCCTTCCGCTCCGTCGCCGCCTTCCCGCGGACGCCGTCGAAGCCGACGTTCACCTCGACGACGTCGGTGGGTCGCGCCTCCGCCATCCCGACGATGCCAGTCGCCGCGAGTGCGCCAGTCGTCGCTTTCAGTACGTCCCGTCGCGAAGTCTGCGTGTCTTTACCAGACATGCACACCAACGGTAATAGCGAATGGTAATTAAAACTATCCATGTGTATGGGACGATTGTGTAAAAAAGTACCAGGATAATCGAAGAGGAGTGCTGGGACACAAAGAACCAGCCGAACGGTATCCCTAAATCCATCCACCGCAAACCGGCGGGTGTGCAAATCGTCGGCTACGACACCGCCGCTCGCGACGCCGAACCCCCCGACAATCACCCCGCGCTCCACATAGCAAACGACGGCCACACCGAACGGATCCCCCTGACGAGCGGCACCGAACTCGAATACACCCTCCACGACCGACACTGCGCCGGTCACCACACCGACGGCACACACCATCCCTGTCGAACGACCGACGCACCGTACTGCCACCAACACACCTCGACATGGGCGTGCGCACGATGCACCGGCGACTGCAACCTCCCACTCGACGCCTGCACCGACGAACACGCCATCTACCTCGCCGCCTTCGCCCCCGACACGTTCAAAGTCGGCGTCACCCGGAGCTGGCGACTGACCACCCGACTCCACGAACAAGGCGCCGACCGAGCCGCACACGTCAACACCGTCCCCGACGGCCGCATCGCCCGCCAACTCGAAGCCGAGATCGCAGAACGACTCACCGACCGCGTCCGAACCCCGAGCAAACTCCAGAGCCTCGCGAGCACCGTCGACGAACGCGCCTGGAACGCGCTCCTCGACGAACACGACCCCATCGAGCGATACACGTTCGACTACGGACTCGACTGCACAACCCAGCCCGTTCACGAGACCATCGCCACCGGCACTGTCCGCGGCGTCAAAGGACGCATCCTCGTCCTCGACCACAACGACACCACCTACGCCGTCGACTGCCGCGACCTCGTCGGCCACGACGTCACGCCCGAACCAGCCACCCGCGACGTCCAGGCCAGCCTCGGCAGTTTCTAACTATAGCACTCGAGCATCGACTCAATAGTCTACGCAGGAGAACCGCTACTTCCAGCCATCTATATACTCGAAGCGACGCCCTTACCCGTCGTCGAGAGTGGGAACAGATGGCAGGCGGGCATCCGATTCAATGGGGTTAAGTATGGGCCAGCCTCTTCAAAATAATGTGAACGGCGCCCCGGGACGCCCCGGGCGTCAACGTATGAGGATTCCGCCCCTGCGGTCCGCCGTCAAGACGGAATCTGATGTCAGCCTTGACGGTTCGGCGACATCCGATCGGATTCGTCGAACCAGAACCTATGCAATGTGAT